>Ga0308012_10001914_pt1 | contig 10824 bp, 6 predicted proteins | sample Neamet179_FD_203133 | JGI IMG/M metagenome (GOLD analysis project Ga0308012, IMG submission 203133) | Marine microbial communities from water near the shore, Antarctic Ocean - #179 | ecosystem: Environmental > Aquatic > Marine > Unclassified | place: Southern Ocean | collected 2014-07-25 | reverse complement strand
AAGCTGAAGAAGTTAACTATGATAACTACAGCGATGCAGACTTTAACCTGTTGGATACCCCTGAGGATATCCCTACAGCAGCCAATGAAGCAGAAGAGAGTACTGTAGAGGACGATACAGCGGTCCTTGAAGCTACAGATACGGACGAAGTGCAAGAAGTAGAGGCCTCAGAAGCCACAGAAGAGCCCTCACAGGACGCAGAGGAAGAAGGCACAGAAGAAGCCAAACCTAAAGTTAACTCCTTAGAGGAGCTACTTAAGACCCCTTTAATGCGGGGTGATACCGAAATAACTGTCAATTCGGCAGAAGAGCTAGTAGTATTGGCTCAAAGGGGCTTAGAAGCTGGTAAGCGAATCCAAGATTTGGCACCAGACCTAAAGATAGTAAGTACGTTAAAAGCTAACGGAATTACAGACCCTAAAGAATTAAACTTTTTGATAGCGCTACACAAGAAAGACCCGGCAGCTATTCAGAAGTTAGTGGCATCTAGTGGTATGGACCCATTCGATGTTAGTACAGATGCAGATGAGGAGTATGTCGCTCAAGACTACGCTGTACCTGAGTCTCAGCTTGCGGTAGAAAGCGCATTCGCTGATATCAGTAATACAGCCAGTTACGACGACACGTTGAAGACTATAAACGACTTTGACAATGCTTCTAAAGCTGAGATCCGAAAGGACCCTAGCATGATCGGACAGTTAAGTGCCCACCATGAGAATGGTTATTATCAAGAGATAAAGGGTATCGTAGCTAAAGAGCAGGCAATGGGTAACCTACCAGGTCTAAGTGATTTTGCAGCATATAAGCACGTTTGGAGTAAGATTCAGGAACACTCAGCGAGTACGGCCGGCAAGCCAGAAGCGGGACACGAGAATTTGACCAACGATCAAAGTAGTGGGGAATACCTAGCGGGTACTGAGGGCACTCAGGAAGCAGGACACAACACGAGTATTGGTACGCAAGTAGGCGAAGCACAGGCGAAAGCGCGTAAAGCTGCGGACTCCACCAACAAGAACAGAGGCGAGCCTAAAGCTCAAACTGTTAACATTGATGATCTAACTGACGACCAAATTAAAAACATGGACGTCAGCGATCTGTTTAAATAAATAGGATAAATTATGGTTGATACAGCAATGCAGTATAAAGATCCAGCAGGCGGTACCCCGTCTAGCGTGGGTTCACAACAACGAGAGAACTTTTATAAGCGTAAAGCGTTGATTGAAGTTCAAGAAGAATTGTACTTCGGTCAGTTCACAGACAAAGAAGCAATGCCTAAGCATTACGGTAAGAAGATCGTTCAAGATCACTACTTGCCTATTTTGCATGACGGTAACTTCACCGACCAAGGTATTGATGCCGCAGGTCTTTCAGTTAATCAAAAAGTAACCATTCTAATTGTTTCAGGTGTTGTTAAGTCTAACTCTGCCGACAACCGTGAGAATAGCTCTTTTGGTACTCAGTACGCAGTAGGCGAAGGCGTAGATGCAGCAGCAGCTCTAGTAGCCGCTAAAGCAGCCGCTGTTAGTACATTCACCAATCTAGGTGTGTTTGATACTGACTATGCTACTACTAAGACAGCTGTAGAAGCTCTTACTCCAGCATGGATTGTACAAGAAAGTGCAGCAGTTCCAGCTACGGGTAACCTCTGGGGTTCTAGCCGTGACGTAGGTAACGTTACTGGTAAGATGCCTGGTCTAGGCGAGAACGGTGGACGTGTTAACCGCGTAGGCAGTACTCGTGTATCTATTGAGTCTACTATTACTCAACTTGGTATCTTTGAAGAGTACACTGCTGATTCACTAGCTTTCGATTCAGATGCTGAATTAGAGCAACATACTCATCGTGAGTTGTTACGTGCAGCTGCTGAGATTGGCGAAGATGCCCTTCAAATCGACTTACTTAACGGTGCTGGTCTTATTCGCTTCGGTGGAGATGCTACAGCTACTAATGAAGTAACCGGTGAAGGTGTTGTATCTAGTGCTAACTATGATGACTTCATGCGTTTGGACATTGACCTTACTAACAACAAAGCTCCTAAGAAGATCAAGGCTATCCTTGGTTCTACTAAGAACGATACTAAGACTGTTGAAGCAGCCCGCGTATTAATTGTTGGTTCTGAGATGATTCCTACTTTGAAAGCTATGGTTGACACTTTTGGCAACCCTGCATTCAAGCATGTACATGAGTACGCAGACGCTTCTAAGCCAATGAATGGTGAGATTGGTTCTATTGATGCCTTCCGCATTGTAGTATCTCCTCGCATGTTACATTGGGCAGGTGCAGGTGCAACTGTAGGTACTAATGGCGGATACCGCGAAACTGACGGTAATTATGACGTATATCCAATGCTTGCTTTAAGCGCCGGTGCGTTTACTGAAGTTTCTTTCCACACAGCTAACGGAGGCAAGACCGGTTCTAAATGGGTTGTTATGCACCAGAAGCCAGGTATGCAAACCATGAGCCATGAAGATCCATACGGCAAGATTGGCCGTCGATCTATTCAATGGTGGTACGGTAGCTTGATTAGCCGTCCAGAGTTCATTGGATTGTTCAAGGTGGTAGCTAAGAAGTAAGTTAGTCATCACAAGTAACGGGAGGGAGGAGCCGAGTGCTCCTCCCGACTGTATTTTATCCACCAGCTATAACTAAATAACCAACAGGAGCTAATATGGAAACGAAGACACGAATAGTACAACTTAAAGAGCAGGCACTTACATTAGGTATTTCACATTCACCTAATATTGGGCCCGACACATTAGAAGCTAAGATTAAGGGGCACATAGCCCAACTAGAGCAAATTAAAACCCCAGACGAGCAGGAACTACGTGAAGCTAAAACTAAAGACGCTTCAAAACTAATACGCATTATTGCTACATGCATGAATCACCAGAAGACTAAGAGCAGTGAACGACAAGGTGAGTACGTAATGGGCGGTAATAGCCAAACAGGTAGCTTAAAACGCTTTATACCTTATGGACACCCAGTACACATTGAGCAGTTATTGCTGAATGTGCTTAAAGAAAAGAAGTATCAGCAGAGGTTTGGCAAAGGTAACCAGCAATCAAGATTAGTTCAAGAGTTTGCTATTGACGTTCTACCTGACCTAACTCCTGCTGAAGTAGATGACCTTAAAAAGATTCAAGCTATAAGAGCAGAATCTGCTAACGTGTAACACAGTAGGTTACGATAACTCTCACATAGCCCTAGTTATCTAGGGCTTTTTTATAGGAACATAATATGGGCATTACTACAGCAAACATACAAGACATAACCAGTGAAGAATTTGAAGGTACGGGTGTATTTGATGCACTCATGCGTTCAGCTAAGGCGCACCTTGAGCGGGAGTATACGGAGAACCGTATCCGAGGTAATGACTACGCTACTGTTTATACCAGCATGTTGGGGTCGGTACTCCAAGCATCTATTCAGTACTCTTTAGAGAAGCCTTTACGTGAAGAGCGGGTACAAGCTGAGTTAGACAACATGGCTAAGCAGGGTTCACTTATTGACGCTCAAGCCAGTAAGCTAGCTGTGGATGAAGCGTTAGTAGCACAGCAAGATCTTAACCTAGTAGCAGAGAGTGCCAATATACCTAAGCAGGGCTCATTAATAGACGCCCAGAAAGCTAAGGTAGATGCCGATAAAGGTTTGGTAGCGCAGCAGGATACTAACCTAATATCTGAGAATACTAATATCGGCAAGCAAGGTACTCTGCTAGATGCTCAAGTGACTAAAACAAATTCCGAACAGGCTAATGTTGCGGCAGGCCTTGCAGCTATAAATAAGCAAGCGGATAAAATTCAAAAAGAGATCGATCTATTAGGAGCTAAAAAGACTACAGAGAACGCTCAAACTACAGGGAGTCCTGGCGGAGTAATCGGTAAGCAGATAGCTTTATACGATCAACAAATTGCAGGCTATAAAACAGACCGAGCTGTTAAAGGAGCTAAATTATACACTGATGTATTATCTGTACAGTTAAGCACTAATCCAGAGGAAATAGGTACGGAGAATACAAATATGGATAATACCGCTATAGGTGTGGTAATGGGTAGAGTTCTTAATAATATACCTGCCTAATGACTAGTCGGGTATATGTTTCTGTTGTTGTTCCTCGGGTATATGAAGATATACCTAAACTAAGGGAACAGGCGGTTATAACCGCAGTAATGGGGGACAGAAATATAGCTAACTCTGTATTGATGTCTCTCATTACCGGTCCGATAGCGGGAGCAGACTCTATGCGTTATTTAGCCAATAACGGAGATTACTATTATGGAGCTACTGAAGTAACTACAACCTTAGATGGAGGTACACAAGCTTCTGCTTGGGGAGTTTGGCTAGCGGATAATGTCCCTGGTGAGTTAGTCATTCTAGCTACACATCACGTAGATATAGGCACCACAGGAGCACAAGATTATCATGGACACTATGCTTTACAGGAGACTCCTATAGTAGCTCCAGACGTGTTCAGTAGATTTGAATACTTGGGCACCACTGTTAATATATATAAGCTTACAGGGGGCTCAGGAGGGGCTGAGGCTCTACATCTAGCTGTAGCTAACCCAGTACTTACAAGCGTTGAGCACTATGTTACGTTCACCCGTAGTATTAACGGACAGCCAGCTACAACGAGATATGAGATATACCTAGAGTCTGAAGGTACTATTCCAGACCTACATTTAGATGCAGGTACAGGGCCTGCTCCTCCTTCCCTGTCTGAGGAAGTTTTTCCCTTAGTGCCTATCCGACTTAATGGACAGAATTACGCAGATGACGGCTCTGGTTTAGCAGGCTCATCTAGTATTAAAAAGATGTTGGATAAGATAAATATAAATGCCCAAGATCTCATGGACGGTATAGAGGAAAACCCAGATCAAGCTAGCATAGACGATGCTTACTTTGGGTTTGGTTTAAGTATTAATAGCGATGATGATTGGGGCCTAGCCGGTTTAGCAGAAACATTCTCCCTGTTACATGCAAGAAACCCTGACTCTTTAAGTACATTCCAAACACACAATAAAAGGCAAAATATTCGATTTAGGGTAGTGCAGGCAGGAGGCCTTAACAGCACTATTTCATATAATTACATTATCTCGGAGATACTGCCAGGTATCCGTATTTATAGTAAGGCAGAGTACGATGAAGGGGAAAATTTTGATTTTTGTTATTTAGGGGATGCTGGGGAAACTATATGTGAAACAACAGGGTCTTCTAATCGATTTGTATTTAATAGACCTATACCTAAGGTAAATCCTGGGGACCCTGACTTCTATGAAAAGATTACTATATCCGGCTTAACTCAAGTACATAATATAGCTGTACCTGGTTTTGCGGAACAAGAAGTACGCTTCACAGGCGGAGAAGATGAACTTAATATCCCGCTACTAAAAGGGGTAATTAATCGGGTACCTGCAATACTTAGAAATGATTTAGTTTTTGGCTCAATGAAGTTATTTATATATGCCGTAGAGATACAGAAATTGAGATGGTACGAAGAAGCTTTCTTCAAAGCAATTTTAGTTGTTGTAGCTATTGTGTTAGCTGTATTTACTTATGGCCAAAGTTTAACGGCTGCTGGAGCTACGTTTGCTTCCTATGCAGGCTTAGCTATATTAGTTGAGATGATTTTAGTTATGGCTGTTTTAAACATAGCTGTACAGTGGTTAGTAGAAGAGTTTGGTATTGTAGGTGCAGTACTAGCAGTAATCTTATCTATATGGGTAGGCGGAGGTGGGATTAAGAATTTAACACTTACTCTTAATACAACATGGTTTGCTACCTTTACTGCGGTAGTCCGTGTATCCACTACCTATATTGGAGTTAAAGCTCAAGGTATACTAGAAGAGTTAGAAGAGTATTCCGAAGCATACGAGGAAAGACTTCAAGAACTTAAAGATGCTCAAGATATTCTAAATGCGGGTGTGGAGCTTGATCTGTTAGATATGATTGAGGAGAGAAGTTTACCCAACACAGATATTAATGAGTCACCTCAGTCATTTTATGATAGAACCTCTACTACAGTAGATATTGCCGCTATTAGCTCTAGTCTAGTAGATGACTATTATGTAGTTCAAACGATGTTACCTGTGGTAGACTCTTACTTACCTAACCACAAATTCAACCCAGGAGTATAATTATGGCTCAACCATATACTAACCCACAGTTCGATCTTAGTTCTCAATATAGTCGAAGTAAACTTCCATCTACCGATACAAGTTTCACTGGGATGAATTTGCAGAATATGTATGATCAAACTAACTATTCTACTGGCGCTTATAATCCACAAAATGCGGGTATGGGTATTCCTGACTTTGCAGGGATGAAAGGCTCAGATCTTTTAGGGGATAATAACCCAAATTTAGATTTAGACTTTGGAGGACCGCAAGGCAGGGACTGGAAAGCTATAATGAATAACTTTGGTACCGGTGTAGGTGCAGTAAAAGACCTTGCCGGGCTGTATATGGGCTGGAAGCAAATGCAGATGGCTAAAAAGCAAATGGCTACTACTACAGCTTTTGGTAACCGTAATATAGCTAACCAAGCACAGACTATAAACAATAGTCGCGCAGCTTTACATGCGCGAGGCTTAGAGCAAGCAGGGCCTAATACTACTAGACTCTCTACCCCAGAGTATATGGCTCAAGTTGCTGTAGATGGCTCTAAAGTTAGGGTAGGGGGTTAATATGGCTATTACTTGGAGGAGTGTAACAGCTCCTGGACAGGGTGCTGCTAACGCTATGGCTGCTCAAGCTGCATCTTCTATTTCAGATAGTTTTGATGGCTTAAAGGATACATTCCAGGCACCTCAGCTAAAGGCAGAGGCGGATAAGAAGCTAGCCTTCGAGCAAGCACTGCAGACTCAAGAAGCCACTCAACGCCAACAAGGGCTTGATGACCAGAACTTTAGGTTCGGGCAAGGGGCGTTGAATGATACAGCAGCAGCAACTATAAAGGATGGACGTGATGTGTCAGCAGCAGTTGTAAAGACTGCTAGTGAGATTGAGGTAGATAACAACAAGAGCACGAATAATATAGCCGAAGGGGCAGAAGACCACAAGAATGCCATAGCGCTAGACGACAATGGTGTAGGGGGTTATCTACGGAATCCGGACGGGTCCCTCCTCTTAGATGCGGATGGAAATAAGCAATATGATCCCACGGCGCACAATGACGCAGCGCTATACGAGAAGGGCGTTCCACAAAAGCTCGCTATGGAGGCGCATAAGCTCAAGCTCGAAACCCAAGCTAAGAAGGCCAAGTCGTGGAATGGGTTCAACGCTTTTGATAGTACGTGGGTAGCTAACGCTATAGACATCATAAATAAGCCTAAGCTTAGTGGGATCAACTCGAACCAAGAGCTAAATTTCCGAGGGTTGTTAAATACCGCAGCGTCCTTAGGGTATAGCGAGAAGACGCTTCAGGGCCTGACGGCTTTGATGTATGAGTCTAATATTATGGGTTTCCTTAACGACAGAGATGTACACTTAACAGAGACTGACCCAGCAGTTAGGGAAGCAACGATAAAGGCATTTATCACAGACAACGGGGGATTACTACCTGAGAGGCAGTCTTGGCATACAGACGATGATGGGCCCTTCAGGAAATCCACGGATAAGCAGAAGGCAGACGGGCAGGCTATGGCGGGGTTCGCTGGCTCGATAAATACTGGCGGGGGGACATCTAAGAAAACGACCAAAGTAGAGGCGCAGCAAGCCGCCGATAACGCTAGGAGGGCCATGAGCAATGATCAGACAGCGGTTACAGCTAATTTAACCTCCAAGCAGAAAGCTGCTGTGAAGAAGCAGCAAGCCCTAAATGCTCTAAGCCCGTGGCAGATAGCGCAGAAGAATAGGCAACGCTCTCCCCTAAGCTTTATCGGGGGCGGAAGTAAGCCCTAGACTTTATAGCTTATATACGACTTATAGCCCGCTATTAATAGCGGGTTTTTTTTGTCCTAATAAGGTAGACTGTAAAAAAACTACAACACTATATGGAATCACTATGCCAGCATCTGACGTCTTAGCCGAAAAACCACAAAATGAAGCTGCTCTAATAAAAGCCGCAAAAGCTAGGAGCGCTCTTAACCCAACTGATGAAGTAGTAGGGTCTAGTGGCCGCGAATTATTTAAGGACGCTGACGGGACTGACTACTCAGAGAAGACGGTAACGTTCCAGCACGAAGGCAAGTGGGTAAATATACCTTCGGTGGACAAAGATGGAAATATACTTCCGCAGGCTATTCTCGAAGATTTTGTTAAGCAGAATGGTATTGTAGATCCCGTTACAGGCGCACCCCTCCCTTCGTTTAATACGGTCGAAGAGGCTGTTAGTTCCGCTGAAACAAGATCAGATAACCTAGGCGTGGAAATAGATGAAGATAGGGCAGCTCCTGCCGGTGTTGATTGGAAAGCTCTAAACGAGGAGATAGAGGCTAGAGCAGAGGCTCCTATGGATCCTACTAAATCAATAGCAGGAGCAGAGGCAGAAGCAGCTACCGTAGCAGCTACGGCGGCTGTAGAGGCTAATGAAGGATTAAAAGAAGAGGTAGCCGCTAGATCAGCAGTGCCTGAGGAAGAAGATCAGTCCGGGCTTATTAACTATTATGATACGGACAATAACTTCCTTGAATCCTCTAAGCCTTCGGATGGAGATAATACAGCTAAGGCTCACCGCTTAGCCTGGAACCCTAATGACATAGAGGGACGGGGAATAAAGCTAGACGTCTATGAAGTGGATCATGGGTATAAGCTTAATAACACTACCGAGCAAAAGAAGAAGTTACTAGGCCAGCGTAAGCGGCTGGCTTTCGCTATAAATAAGTCAAGGGCGGAGGGCGATAAACTCGACTGGAAAGACTTAACCAATGATAATGTATTTGGCGTGGGTAGGGCAGCTCAAGCAGCTCTCCTAGCCTTCCTGCAATCACCTGACGGTACGAACCGGGTAACTGTTGCCGGTGAAGCTTTTGACTCAGCATTAAAGGCCAAAGGGGACAACCGCATACTCGGTATGTCGTATATAAACTGGGAAGGTATGGATGCTCGTACCTTTATGAACCAGCCTATGTTCAATTCCAGCTTCTTTGACAAAGCTAATCTAAGAGGCCGGGCTATCTACGACTCCCCTGATCGCCATGTGAAGACAGGCGAGAACATATCAGACTTCGATGCTACTGCAGGTACGCCGGGTAAGCAGTGGATGGGGGCAGCAGCTCTAACCGCAGAAGCCACAGCCAACCTTGGACGTAATATAGTGGACACGGGCGTGCACGCCGTAACTAAAGGCATAGCCGAACTACAGTACGGGGAGGCAGATTATACTGAGCTGGATCAAACCATGCACGGCAATATCAAAGGAATCGAAGCTCAGGCTCTACGTATTGCTCAAGCCGAGAAAACCAAAGCACAGAACGATAGAAAAGGTGCTATAGACGTACTTGTAGGCGCTCATCAAAATGCCTTGAACAGTGATACAGCTAACATTGACATAGCAGCTACTATGGAGGCTAGCGGTATAGATACTCCAGTCAAGCAGCCACTAACGGTTGAAGAGCGTGCAGAGCAGATAACCCTTGAGAACTTGTCCCCTGAACAGCTGGCTTTCCGTAGAGGCGAAGGTACGGCAAGCGCTACTATAACTACCCAAGGTCAAGCTTATGTAGGTATAGATGAGAAGACTGGAGCTAAAGTCTGGAAGCGTGATGCGGTAAGTTCTACTAAGGAAACCATCAACGATAAGTACCAAACTCTGGAAGCTGAGCGGAAGCTTAGGGGCGGAGTTAATAAATTTATTAGTGAGGCTATAGAGGTTGGAAGCCCTATAGCAGGATACAAGAAACTTAAAGCCTCCATTGACGGCAAGAAGCATGTAAAAGAAGAAGTAAAGGTTAATCCTAGAGATGGGGGCTATGTTAATACAAATCGAGCTAATGCAGCCGCTATTGAAGTAGGCTTTAATGATAAAGAAGTACAGCAGGGTTATACAGATGCTTCAAAACGCTATAAGGAAGGGGACTACGTAGGTGCTGCTATTGCTGTATTAAAGAGTACGGTTACGTATGTAGAGAAGTATCCTCAAGCAGCTGTATTCGGCGCTCTTAGATCTGCCCCTGAGATGGCTGCAATGATAGTAATCCCTGGCTTAACTATTGCAGCTAAGACTCACCAAGGATACGAAGAAGCTAAGAATCATTTCTTTGAAGAGCGGGGATCCTTTCCTGACCCAGAACAGCAGAAGGTAATCCTAGGTGTTTCCATAGCCAAAGCTGTCTTAGAGAAGATAGGCGCAGAAGGCTTAGCAGGTAACTTAGGCTCCAAAGCAGGAGTTATCCTGACAAAGATCCTAACCGAAAAGTTAGGCTTTACTGCAAGTCAGGCTGCTAAGATGGTAGTTGGTTCAGCATTCGAAGGCGGGGAAGAAGTCCTCGTAACTGGATTAGATCAGTACGGCAAGAACCAAGGCCTTGATAAGATATTTGACACTAAGGAGATGTATCAATCTTGGATCGAGGGCGTAGCTGCAGGTTTCGCCACTAAAGGTGTGCTGGATCTGACTAAGGTTCCTACTATCCTTAAAGGGGATGTCGCTAAGGCGTGGAGGGGTATGAAGTTGGCAGGAGGTAAGTTAGTGTCTACTAAGCCAACCACTAAAGAAGAAGTAACTGCAGAGTCAGCCAAGGCCGCTGAAGATAGTGGTCAGAGTGTTGAAAGCCTTCTAGCACCTAATGCAGAGATAACTCCAGATCACGACTTCGCTACACAAGGAACAGACGCAGCAGTACCCCTAGAGGAAGACGCACAACCGTCTAACGATGATGGCCAG
>Ga0308012_10001907_pt1 | contig 10854 bp, 7 predicted proteins | sample Neamet179_FD_203133 | JGI IMG/M metagenome (GOLD analysis project Ga0308012, IMG submission 203133) | Marine microbial communities from water near the shore, Antarctic Ocean - #179 | ecosystem: Environmental > Aquatic > Marine > Unclassified | place: Southern Ocean | collected 2014-07-25 | reverse complement strand
TGCGGGGATCGCCAAATTTGAGTGGTATCCAAAAGGTTCGTGTAAACAAGATTTGCCTCGAAGTTCAAACGATCCACACCATAGACTTCATACAATGCCTCGAAACTGGTGACCGCCTCCACGGTGTCGCTATCCATAGCAACAACAAGATCATCAAGAGCAGCAGTGTCTGACAAAGCCTGAGCCGTGTGCATCAAGCCGGCATCTCGCATACCCGATATCAGAACCACCCGAGTATCACTACTAGCTGGAAAAGTAGAAAACAGTCCGTAGTCTCGAAAAGGCTCGCCCTCCTCCGGTAATCCAGCATCACTGGTGTAATATTCCTCCGTAGCCGAGTTAAGTAACTCATCGTAGCTGCGACCAAGACGAAGACCAGATCCGGCAAACGTCATCGCCGTTAGCTTCTCAAGCGCACTGATGTAACCAATATAGACGATATGATTGCTGCGGATGTCTGAATTAGTCAGGTCCGACATCATTGTTATATTCACCGTCTTATCACTGCTCTGCAAGATCGGCACTATCTTTGCCAATGCATAGGCACTACCTTCCGGGATATAGCTAAGATCTAGGTCGAGATAGTTTTCGGTATGCTCGATATCGCTAAATTGCAGGTCTTCTAAATCACTACTAGAGTTCACGTTGAACTCGCGCACCATGCGCGCGATGCTGCCATTGAAATTAAGCTCACCAAATATGTAGTAGTCGCCCATCACTAAAAGGATCGGCTGGTCGTCGTTTAAAACTGTCTTCCATACTGGGTGAGTCGCGGCGATCTGAGACGACGGACTACTTAAACCGCCCTCCTCAGAGAACATGTAAATAAGATTCGCACCAAGAAGCAGAACAACAAGCCCAAGCAGCGCACTATTCAAATTGGGTTTCAATAGCGATACCCGCCCCGGCTCGACGATGACAGTCCTAGGCACTGCGGCTAGCGAATATTTACCCTTAGGAATAGCAAGCTGATAGAGCGAATCCTGTTCATTGCCCTCATAAAAGGCCGCCAATTTTTTACGCAATTGATGCACATACACGCGCACAGATGAATCGGTGGATACATCGAAGCCTGCGGGTTTGCCCAACACTTCGGTAGCCAATTCAATTTCCTTTGGCGTCTTGTTCGCAACAGAACACTCCACTAAATACTCAAGCATAGCCAAATAGTGCTTGGACCGCCCCAATACGCCGCTAGCAGCAATCCGCATGCATAACGCACGCAAGTCAGCAGCCGAGAATGCTTCTTCGGTTCTAACTAGAACCGGAGTTTCAGTGGATTGGTTCATGGTGGATTAGATGTCTAGATGCGTCAAAGGAAGGAGTATAGCAGATTACCAACTCGCAGAATGCAAGATGCAGCGAGGATTGTGAAGCTAGTCAGGACTTAATTAGTAACGATTTCAACTTGTCAGAATAGCCTACGTTTCCCTCGGCGACATACAGTTCATGGTTTCGCTCTATGTAACGTAGGTCGTAGAGGTAGTTAACCATACAGCCATATGCTTGTTGCAGGCCTTTTTCACTGTGGTCAGCATCGGTATGAACATTGTGTAGCATTGCCCCATTACCTAAATGAAAGCGTGCAACCGGATCCGCCGGGTACTTGTCGCGCCTAGCCTGCGCGAGATAGTTAAAGACCAATTTGCGAAGGATATCAGGCTTACCATTAGTCTCATCAGGCGAATTCTCAGCATCTGCAAATTCAGTTTTCAGAGTTGTTAGCGTGTCACTCTCGCTGTCATCGGTGCTCTGCAACCAACGATTAAATCCGGGAACTGGAGATAAAGTGACGAAATTCTTAATAGAGGGAAATTCACTCTGCAATTCCTGCACGACCTGCTTGATCAAAAAATTTCCAAACGTGATATTTTTCAGGCCAGGCTGGCAGTTGCTAATACTATAGAACGTAGCGGTGGTGAAATTCGTGGTATCTATAACGTCATCAACATTGTCTTCCAAGATCGAATTGATAGAGCCAGGAATATCAGTACCCAACGCCACCTCAACAAAAATAAGTGGCTCATCGGTTAGCGCAGGGTGAAAGAAAGCGAAACAACGCCGGTTAGGCGGGTCAATCCGACTGCGTAAGTCTTTCCAGTCCTTAATCGCATGCACCGCCTCATAGCGAATAATACGCTCAAGAATAGCTGCCGAAGTAGACCAGTTAATGTTCTCCAAAAGCAGAAAGCCACGGCTAAACCATGAACGAAAAAGGTGTACGAAATTTTCATCAACGGCTTCAAGCTCTGGGTGTTCTTTCAAAAGTCCTAACAAATCAGTACGCATTGCAACAAGATCGTGTGTGGCATCAGGAGTTTGATTAAGTCGGCGCAAAAGCTCTAAACGCCTTGGCTCTGCGGTTCTGTATAAGCCATTCAAATTCGCACTATTCGGAGTTGCCGCAAAGTTATCATAGGCAAGCTTCACAGATGCCGGCTCCGCATTGTAGTTCTGCTCCATCTGGGTAAAGATCGCTAGCTTGCCCTCTTCATCTAGAGCCGCGTACATATCCAATAATTCTCGAGCGGCGACTATCGCCGACACCTCACCGGTGTTGCCCATGAGGTCTGCTAAAAGCTCGTCTATCGAAGGCGCGTTGTTACTGCTAAATAGAGCTCGTTGCCGGGAAACGAGTCCGCCTAGGAAGTCTTGAAATCGGTTAAATGCCAATGTAACACCTATATCATTTTACGTGAACGATTCAATGTGAAGACGAAAACATCTATTCGGAGGTCGGTTTATAATACTGAGCAGCCCAAAAGATAACGACTCCAGCCCCGATGCAGCCTTAGCCCATCTCACATCTACCATGGAATACCTAGGTGAAAATTTTTTACTCCCGCTCGTTATAATTAACAAATATTTTCCGTACCGTATAAAATCTTGAAAAACCAGCGGGGTCCCTAGCGCATCTGTGCTCACTAATCATCGCTTTTCTAGCTTTTGCCATGTCGAATTCTAATTTATTATCTACATTGTCAACAATCTTATTGTTTATTTGCTTATACTGGGGAATAATCAACATCAAATCTAGCTATTGTTGACTTTTTTTATGGACCCCAAAACCCGATTAAAAACTTCCACTCTAGCCGACACGGTATTCGGCCAAATCCGCACCGCCATCGTCAAGGGCGAGCTCCCTTCAGGCTCCAAGGTTAACGAACCTCAACTCAGCAAGCAATACGGCATCAGCCGCGGCCCACTGCGCGAAGCTATCCGCCGTCTCGAGGGCTGCAAGCTGGTTGAGATAACACCCAACGTTGGGGCGAAGGTTATTTCTTTGAATAGTCAGCAAGCTATTGAAATATATGAGATTAGAGAATCCTTGGAAGGACTTGCGTGTCGCCTAGCGGCCCAGAAAGCTAACGAGGAAGACTGCCGTAATCTTCGCGACTTACTCGCGAACCATGAGCAGCAGATCCAGTCCGAAAACGGACGCTTGTACTACCAGAAGGAAGGCGACCTGGATTTCCATTACCTAATCGTTCAGCTTAGCAGCAATACCCGCCTGTTTAACCTGCTCTGCGATGAGCTATATCACCTGCTGCGCCTGTATCGCATGCAGACTAGTAGCTCACCCTCTCGGCCGGTGCAGGCATTCAAGGAGCATCATCAGATAGTTGACGCTATCGAGGCCGGTGATGGGGAGTTGGCCGAACTGCTAATGCGGCGCCATATTGCCAGCGCTAAAGAGACGCTTATTCATCAATTCAAGTCAGAATAATTAATTAAATCATTATATTAAAAAGTTTTATTAAGGAGAAAACTATGAATTCATTATCCCCCGGAGCTCGCTTTCGCAAGGCGCTGGAAGAGAACAATCCGCTGCAGGTCGTTGGCGCTATCAACGCCTACTGCGCGATGCTTGCCGAGGATTCCGGACATAAAGCTATTTATCTTTCCGGCGGTGGTGTTGCCAACGCCTCTTATGGCCTTCCGGACCTTGGTATTACCAGCCTCAACGACGTGATTCATGATGTCGAACGCATCTGCAACGCATCTGATCTGCCGCTTCTAGTCGATATCGACACGGGCTGGGGTGGTGCGTTCAATATCGCCCGTACTATCAAGAGTATGGAGCGCGCCGGTGCGGCGGCGGTGCACATCGAGGACCAGGTTTCTCAAAAGCGCTGCGGGCATCGCCCTAATAAGGCGATCGTGAGTCAATCGGAGATGGCGGACCGCGTTAAGGCCGCTGTCGATGCAAGAACAGATAGCGACTTCGTTATCATGGCCAGGACTGACGCGCTTGCAGTTGAGGGCCTAGATTCCGCTATTGAAAGGGCTGTCGCCTGCGTTGAAGCTGGCGCGGATGCGGTCTTTCCGGAGGCTATGCTGGAATTAAGCCAGTACCGTTTGTTTGCAGATGCTGTAAGGGTGCCTGTATTGGCGAATATCACCGAATTCGGTGCTACACCCCTGTTTAACTGCTCCGAATTGGCCGAGAATGGTGTAGCCATGGTGCTGTACCCGCTTAGCGCCTTCCGCGCGATGAGCAAGGCCGCGTTGGATGTCTATCAAGCCATTGGTGTCAATGGCGATCAGAAGGCCTGTATCGACAATATGCAATCCAGAACTGAGCTCTACGAGGTGCTCGGATATCACGTCTACGAAGAGAAGCTAGATGCTTTGTTTGAGAGCGAAAAGTAGATATTTTCTTAACAAAATCCTAATTTAAAAAGTACTTCCTAAAGTCAATTTTTAGTAGATAGCCGCCTATACCGGCGATCAGTTTTGCGTGATGGAAAAGAACTATCTACAGGCATAGAATTAATTCGATTAATAGAGCTGGAGAATAACAATGGCAGAAAAGAAACTAGGTGGCGCAGGCTTGCGCGGACAGGTTGCCGGTGAGACGGCGCTTTGTACAGTAGGCAAGACAGGCACCGGTCTAACCTATCGTGGCTACGACATCAGCGTGCTGGCAGAGAACGCGAAGTTTGAAGAAGTAGCCTATCTATTGCTGAAGGGCCGACTTCCCACACAAACAGAACTTAATGATTATATCAATAAAATCAAATCACTAAGAGATTTACCTCAGGCCCTAAAAGATGTTTTAGAACGCATCCCAGCCGACGCACACCCAATGGATGTAATGCGTACGGGCTGCTCGGTGCTGGGCAATCTCGAGATCGAGAAGGACTTTTCGCAGCAGGATGAGGTGATAGACCGCCTACTCGCGGCCTTCCCTTCTATCATCTGTTATTGGTATGCCTTCTCCCACGAGGGAAAACGAATCGATACAGCATTGGATGACGACTCTATAGGTGGCCATTTCCTGCATATGTTGAGCGGTGAGGTACCGAATGAGTTGTTTACTCAGGTGATGAATGTATCCCTGATTCTCTACGCTGAGCATGAATTCAATGCCTCTACCTTTAGCGCCAGGGTCTGCGCTTCCACTCTATCTGATATGCATTCCTGCATAACCGGCGCGATCGGCACCCTGCGCGGGCCACTTCATGGCGGAGCCAACGAGGCAGCCATGGATATGATCCAGAATTGGACCAGCGCGGAGGAGGCTGAGGGCGAGATCATGGCGATGCTCGCGCGTAAGGACAAGATTATGGGCTTTGGCCACGCAATCTATAGCGAATCAGACCCACGCAACACGATTATCAAACAGTGGTCTGAGAAGCTGGCCGAGCATGTAGATGACATGGCGCTATACCCGGTATCTGTGCGCTGCGAGGAGGTAATGTGGCGTGAGAAGAAGCTGTTCTGCAACGCTGATTTCTTCCATGCATCCGCCTATCACTTTATGGGAATCCCAACGAAGCTGTTTACTCCGATCTTCGTGATGTCCCGGCTTACCGGCTGGGCGGCCCACATTAAGGAGCAGCGTTCCAATAACCGTATCATCCGTCCTAGCGCCGACTACACTGGCCCAGAAACTAGCGAATGGGTGGACATAGCCGATCGCTAGCATTGCAATAACATTACACAAAGTATTTAATTATCTGATTTATAAGGAATTTTAAGTGTCTAACAATGTAGAAATTAATGCCCGTCCTGAGCCAGATCAGGTGCTCGTCGACATCGCAGATTACATCTGTGATTATGAAATAAACTCCACCGAGGCCTACGACACGGCCCGCAACTGTCTGATGGACACCTTAGGCTGCGGCCTGCTGGCCCTGCGTTTTCCTGAATGCACCAAATTACTAGGCCCCTTAGTTGAAGGCACCGTAGTTCCCAATGGCGCACGCGTCCCCGGCACACAGTTTCGGTTAGATCCAGTCAAAGCCGCCTGGGATATAGGCTGTATCGTCCGATGGTTGGACTACAACGACACTTGGCTAGCAGCCGAATGGGGCCACCCCTCCGACAATCTAGGCGCGATTCTCGCAGTCGCCGACTTTCTTTCGCAGCAGAATGTTGCCGCTGGGAAGCCGCCTCTCACCATGCACGACGTGCTAACAGCAATGATAAAAGCCCATGAAATACAGGGAGTTTTGGCTTTGGAGAACAGTTTCAATCGCGTCGGCCTCTGCCATGTTCTGCTGGTTCGCGTCGCATCGACGGCGGTAGCTACACAGATGATGGGCGGTACTCGCGAACAGATCATAGATGCCTTGTCTCAGGCTTGGCTGGATGGCTCTAGTCTACGTACCTACAGGCACTCACCGAATGCCGGGCCTCGTAAGTCTTGGGCTGCGGGTGACGCGACCTCGCGCGCTGTGCGCCTGGCAGACTTCACGATGCGCGGAGAGATCGGCTACCCTAGCGTGCTCACCGCGTCAACCTGGGGTTTCTATGATGTCTCTTTCAAAGGAAAAGCTTTCGAATTTACAAGGCCTTATGGAAGCTATGTAATGGAAAACATATTATTCAAGATATCCTTCCCTGCCGAGTTCCATTCTCAAACTGCAGCAGAGGCCTCCGTTCAGCTTCACCCTGAAGTCAAAGATCGCTTGCCGGAGATCGAGAAGATCGTTATCCATACGCACGAGTCCGCAATACGCATCATCAGCAAGAGCGGGCCACTAAATAATCCTGCGGATAGAGATCATTGCCTGCAGTATATGACCGCCGTGCCCCTCGCCTTCGGCAATTTGGTAGCCGAGGACTATGAAGACAGTTTTCACGCGGCCAACCCGATAATCGATGAGCTGCGCGAGAAGATGGAGATACACGAGAACCCTACCTACTCAAGAGAGTATCTGGAGCCTGAGAAGCGCTCTATCGCAAATGCCATGCAGGTCTTCTTCAAGGACGGCAGCAGCACAGAGCGGGTGGAAATCAACTACCCTGTTGGTCACCGCCGCCGCCGCGAGGAAGGCATTCCGCTTCTAGAGGAAAAGTTCAAGGTTAACCTAGCGACACGCTTCCCCGCCAAGCGCAGCGCCAAGATATTTGAGTTGTGTAAGGATCAGAAGGCTCTAGAGCAAACCGCTGTTAATGACTTCATGGAGCTTTTTGTTATATAAGACATTATATAAAGCAATTAACTCTCTGTTTTTAATATAATTAGCAATATTAAAATTCGAAAATAAAGGACGGCCCAACTAGCGTACGGCCTTTATTTTCGGCTCTTCGAGAACATCGCGCTGCAGAGGCAGAACTACCGCCTCGCTGAGCCCGCAGCTACTCTATAGCAACAAAGAGAGTGGCCAGGCCTCTTCGACCAGCCCGCATAGCATCTTGCCAAATAGATCTTTCCAGCTTAGGCCTTTAGAGATCTGCACTCCGGCGCTTTCCCCGCACACACAGCACCTCCCTAGAACCCAGTCGACTCGATTGAAGCACATTCTAATCTACCTATTGGCGAAATTCACAGCCATGCCACTAACCCTGCTCGACTTGAAACCACTCTACGTATCCCCATATCCAGAACTGTAGCGAGTGCTCAAGAGAGGCTCGCACACCGCCCGATCGATTTGATGGGCAATCAAACTTTAACTACATATTGCTTAAAAGGAAGGATATGAATATGCGTACATTAGATTTTGCACCCCTATACCGCTCCACTGTGGGTTTTGACCACCTCTCTTCGCTGCTGGACTCTGTGAATCGCGGCGAGACCAATCAGACGAGCTATCCCCCTTACAACATCGAGCTGACGGATAAGGACCAATACCAAATTACTATGGCCATAGCCGGCTTCGAAGAAGGCGAATTGGATATCCAAACTGAGAAGGGAACCTTGACGGTAGTTGGCCAGAAGGCTGGCGAAGAGGCTACTGGCCGCAATTACCTGCACCAGGGCATTGCAGCACGCAATTTCGAGCGACGCTTTCAGTTGGCGGACCATGTTGAGGTCACTACCGCACGCATGGCTCATGGCCTGCTCTACATCGATCTGGTACGTGAGATTCCTGAGGCCATGAAGCCGAAGAAGATCACAATCGGTAGCGAGCAAGCAGCACTTATCGATATAAATAAGCAGAACGCTGCTTAAGTAAGTGCAGACAGGCAGTTAATCCCCAAAAGGAAGGGCGTCATGGTTTGTTCATGGCGCCCTGATTCGTTTCCTACAGATAGCTCAGCCTAGACCCACCCCTTCAGGGCCAACGCAGACAGGCTCACAAAGATTAATGTAAACCTTTTTAGTACATTGAACGTTGAATAAAGAGGGTAGAGCAGGGTAAACCCAAAACAGAGTGAAATATGAAAATTCTTAACGGCACAACACAGATACTTACCGATACGCTAATGCATTATGTCTGCATACGTCTAAAATTTAGGAGCAGTGTCTTGAGGGACAGTCCCCAGCAACAAAAGACTGAACTCTGTCTGGAGAATTGCTGCCCCGCAAAGGCCTAAGTAATTAACTAGTCCAGCTTGTGGACGACGAGCCCGCTCTTTAGCTTGGGCTCAAACCAAGTAGACTTGGGTGGCATCACCTCGTCGGCATCGGCGATAGACATCAGGCTTTCAATTGAAGTTGGGTATAGAGCAAAGGCAGCCGCCCAATCTCCTGTATCAACTCGTCTCTCTAGCTCCGCTAAACCTCTTATTCCGCCCACGAAGTCCACGCGCTTATCGGTACGCTGATCTACAATATCGAGTAACGGCGTGAACACGTAGTCCTGCAATATGCTCACATCTAAACTGCTCACCGGATTCGCCTCATCGGTTTGCGAAATCAGATTGTCATTACTCCTCAGCTTGTACCACTGCTTGTCTAGATAGAGCGCAAAATCTCTAGCAGAACTTGGCTTCGCTGCCTGCAGATCTGTCTTTTGGATATCGAAGTTTGTGGCTAGCTCCTCCAAAAATGTTGCGCTATTGGCTCCGCGCAGATCTTTCACGATTCTATTGTAATCAAGAATCTGCATTTGATTGTCAGGGAATAGCACGACAAGAAAATAGTTATAAGATTCATCGCCCGTATGATCAGGATTCTGTTTCTGGCGCAGGTGCTTCACACGCGAGGCAGCCGCCGATCGGTGATGACCATCTGCGACATACAGATGTTTGATCTCGGAAAATGCAGTTTCGATATCAGCCGATAGCGTCACATCTTCGACAACCCAAAATACATGTCGCGTGCCGTCTTCCGCCTCGAAATCGTACTCTGCATCGGTAGCCATAACCTTGACGATTAAGGCATCCACTTCGGCATGAGCCTTATAGGTTAGAAATACGGGGCCTACCTGCGCGTCTAACGCGACCATGTGATTGACCCTGTCGTCTTCTTTCACTGGGCGTGTGAACTCATGCTTCTTGATCAGGTTGTTCTCATAGGCATCCACGGAAGCTGCTGCGACAAGCCCCACCTGTTCGTGCTCTCCCATCACTTGCTTGTACACATACAGCTTCTCTTCGCTGTCTTGCTTTAGCGTGCCTTCGGCTTGAAATCGATCTAAGTTTTCCCTGCCCTTCTCATAAACCGATTGATCGTGCACATCTACCGATACATCTAGATCTACTTCTGGTTTGTTAATGTGCAGGAAGCTAAGGGAATTATCCTTGGCGAGCTCAAATGCCTCTTCTCTGTTGAGAACGTCGTAAGGGTGAGAGGCAACTTTCACTGCGAGCTCTCTGGTCGGTCGAAGACCCCGAAAGGGTTTAATCAATTTCATTATGAATTCCAATAGTGTTCGCGTTTATTTGGTGGATGCTGAAAAAGTCATCCATGGATTTTTCAGTAAGGCGTTCGTTAAAAGCTAGCATAAGATGTCATTTCACTTGCTTTTGGCTCACTCGCATTGCCCTTTAGGCAATGGTTGCAAATCCCTGCGCACCACTATCTACCTCACGCCTGTCACTGTTTTATTTACTAGCTTCCAAATACATATCTGCCCTCCCAATTTGGACCCGGCGAGTTTATCCGAAAATTTCTATCCTATCCAAAAACACCTGGGAGCGCTGAGCATTATCGCACTTTACTTGCAAACACGAAAACTGCTCTTGCATCAAATCCCAATTGTGCAACCTATACACTTTCAGTGCCTACGCGAAAGCGGCAACTTCTAAAATTTCGCACTACTTAACTCGTCATCGATGCCTAATAATTCGAAGATGCGAACCCACTGGGACTTATCAACAACGCAGACGATGCCGAGCTCGCGATAGGCAAATTTGGTGCGTCGTCCATACTCGCCTCCCTGCCGATATTTGAGGCATTATAGAGCCGCATAAGGCCCTCCAATCTTACAGACACATTTACGGTGTCGCCGATCACGGAATAGTTCATGCGATTGCTGGAGCCCGGATTGCCAGCAACTACAATACTCGCCGTGGTTCTTACGTATACTGACAGGCCCGACTCCATGTTCTCCAATACACTGGTGATTTCTAGAAGAGCAGTCATAGCATTCACAGTATCTTGATCTCCGTTGATCAGTGCACCGAATAAGACCATCACTGCATCGACGTTGTATTTGTCCACGCCTCGCTGTCGAG
>Ga0308012_10001903_pt1 | contig 10861 bp, 5 predicted proteins | sample Neamet179_FD_203133 | JGI IMG/M metagenome (GOLD analysis project Ga0308012, IMG submission 203133) | Marine microbial communities from water near the shore, Antarctic Ocean - #179 | ecosystem: Environmental > Aquatic > Marine > Unclassified | place: Southern Ocean | collected 2014-07-25 | reverse complement strand
AAACAATGAGAGGCGGCGGCATATTCCCTAACATGGGAGCAAATCGCCAAGAGTATGGGGGCGGTAACTACGGCCCATCTTCTGGCTTTGACACCATGTCTAATTACTTTTGGCCCATGGCTTTAAATGATGCAAAGAAACGAGGTGAGGATGTGAGCAGTTCAGAAGGAATCAAATCTGTTTTTGACCAAACCTTCCCCGGCGGTGATTACAACAGGTTTAAATATTCTAGCGGCCCAGGCGCTCTTGCGTTTTTCGGACAAGATTCTCTTGGCATAGATGGCAAGCCGCTAAAGAGTTCGCCTAATGCTTCGGTAACCGATGCTGAAGGAAATATTGTTGATAGTATTGATTGGTATACCTACGATCCAATTACTAAAGAAGGTCTTTTTACTGAAGAAGGGATCGTTAAATTCAAAGCAGCTAACCCCGGCGTAACGCCACCAGTTGGTGTAAAAAGATCTAGCGCCTCAAGGAAAGAAGGAGAGCCTGCTCTTCCAAAGCCTGGCGAGAATGAAGAAGACGATGGTCTTAACCCAGATGGATCAAGAAAACTTCCGCCTATCCCAAGACCCGATAAAGATGGAAAATGTCCTGCCGGGTATAATGGCATTGATACTAATGGCGATGGTTTTATAGATACTTGTGTTTCAGAACAGTCACAAATCCCTGGCGCTCCTGATACTCAGAACGCAGGTCCGGGCGGAAGAGTAAGGGTTGGCGGAGAAAATGACAGCTTAGAGGTAGCTGCAGAAAAATCAAGTAAGCAAGTTTTTAACGACCCTACTAACTTTATGAAATATGCGCCTAGCGCATTGCAAATGATGGACCCTCGCTATTATGGCATAAAGTCTTTTGTTCCAAGAGGAGAGGAAAGAAATTTCAATACGCAGTATAGAAGTTTGCCGGGTCAACAGTACGCTAATTATAATGTGGTTAAAGATAGAGAGAAGCCATCTTTCGCGGAAGGCGGATTGATGAGCTTGGCTGGTGGCGGATCAACGTCTTATCCTAGAATGAATGGGCAGATCGCAGGTCCGGGTACAGAAAAATCAGACGATATACCAGCCATGCTTTCTGATGGAGAGTTTGTTGTTAACGCAGCAGCCGTCAGAGGTATTGGAAACTTAATGGGTAAGAAAAAACCTAAAGGTAAGATGAACCAAAGACGCGAAGGAGCAAGAACAATGTACGCTCTCCAACAAGCAGGTGAAAAAGCAGCGAGGATGAGCTAATGACTGGAGAAACGGTAACAAACTCTCAACAAGTTATTCAACCAAAAGCAGGTCAGGTTTCTCAAGATCCAGCAGTAGAAAAAACTGGTAGAGATTTGTTGGCTTCTTACTTTGGCCCTGGCGGACTAATGAGCCAAGCGCAGCCAATCCCTATGCAACAGGTCGCAGGGCTTTCTGGCATGGAGCAACAAGCCCGAAATGCGGCTGGTGGTCTAGGTGGATTTGCACCTCAGTTGAATCAGGCTCAACAGTATTTCCAGCAGAGCGCGATGGGGTTCAACCCTCAGATGGCTCAGTCTTTTATGAACCCTTATCAGAACGCTGTTATTGACCCTCAGATGCAGGCAATACAAAGACAAGGTGATACGGCAAGAAGGGACGCTAGAGCAGATCAAGTTACGGCAGGCGCGTTTGGCGGATCAAGAGGCGCGGTACAGGAAGCTGAGATAAGAAGAGGTGTTGGCGATAGACAAGCTCAGGTTGGGTCAGACCTAGCTTACAAGGGCTACAACGATGCCATGTCTAACGCCATGTCTGGCTTTAATAGCATGCAGTCAGGAAGAAGGGGTGCCGCTCAAGGTATTGCTGGGCTGGGTCAGCAAGGATTTGATATGCTTTCTAATCAGATTGGAACCATGAATCGTCTTGGTGGCCAAGGAAGAGACATCCAAGACAGGGCGCTTGGTTATCAATTTGACGCAGCAAATCGTATGGCTGATGAACCATTCGATAGATTCACAAAAGGTGCTGGAATGCTTGGCTCGTTATCAGGATTCTTACCGCAGTACAGCAGCGGGTATGGTGGCGATCAAGCTCAAATTGAGCGATTTGAAAATCAAAGTAAATTTGATAAATTCTTAGGCAATGCCGATAAATTTAAGAAATTTATGGATCAGTTTGGATGAGAAACTTATATGAATAATATTTATAGCAGGCCAATGTTTCAGAACCCACAGCAACGTGCTGGCGGTGGCATCATGGCTGGCGTTGCTCCGATTAACTTGGACCAAGGTGGATCGGTAAGTGATTTTGTTAGCGAACAAAGTAGTGCGTCAGAAGGTGGCCTGCTTGGAGCAATTGGCGGCAATCCAGTTACGATAAGAGATGCAACTGATTTCTTTCTTGTCGATCCTAACGATCCTGTTGACGTAGCTATAGCTACGTTAAGCGTAGGTTTGTTATTTTTTCCTCCAGCCGCAGCCGCAGCTACTCTTGCAAGATACGGTTGGAAAGGAAAGAAAGCATTTAGTAAATTAGCAGAAGCACAAAAGCGTTTTGCCCCGTCAAAAGATGATAAAGGAGCAGTGGCTTTTGCTAAGAGAAGAGTTATTCCAGAAATAGAAAGTATAAAAGGTGGGCTTGGTGGAATGCCTGGTGCTAGGGTTGCACAATATGAAACCAACAGAGCCTTGGGTCAGTTAGTACCTCTTGCGATTGACCCAGAGGCCAGACAAGAATTTAGTGATAGCGTATCTCTTGATGGTGTAGGAGAAAACTTTGAAAAAATAGCTGATCTTGGTGGACAACTTTATGAGCAAAGAGTTGGCGAAACAGTTGGCGAAACATTTGGAGGGATAGCTGATCTTACACCCCTTGCACAGCTTTATGAGCAGGGCCAAAAATTTGGCGTTGGCGAAAAAATATCTGACCTTGGTGGACAACTTTATGATCAGGGCCAGAAAGTTGGCGAAAAAATATCTGATGCTGGTGAACAGCTTTATGATCAGACATTTGGGGGGGCTTCGCCTGAAGAATCTCCAGCCCAGGAAACTAATAATCCTCCGTCTGAACAAACTCTAGGCCAGAGAATTAACAATCCATTTAATATTAAATTCTCAGAATCTAATGATTGGCGAGGCGCTGATACTTCTCTTAGAGAGGGCGAATATGAAGGGTTTGGAAACTCTGACGATGGCATTAGAGCGGCAGACAGGGTGCTAAAAAATTACGGTAAGAATAGCGACATAGAAACATTAAGAGGGACTATTAATAGATATGCTCCCCCGTCTGAAAACCCTACTAAAAGTTACCTTGATTATATCTCAGAAAAAACTGGAATAGATCCAGACGAAAAAATAGATTTATCAGACCCAAGCATTAGAGCTACGCTCTTGTCGCCTATGGCTCAGTTTGAAAGTAGATCTACCTTTTCTCCAGATCAAATATCTGCAGCCATAAGCAGATCTAACGAAGGTAACGATGAAAGTATTCTTGATAGCGTAGCAAGCGGAGAATATGTTTCAGATGGCGGCATTGCTGATGTGGCAAGAAACATTTCAGAAGCAAGAGAAATGAAATCTTCTACATTTAAAAGAGGTGATAAAGATTTAGCTGCTGTAACTGCAGAAGATTTAGAAGAGTCAGGGTTTGATTCTTTAAGAGAGTATCTTAACAACATGGATTTTGATTCAGAGTCAGGCAGGTATGCGCCGCAGGAAATGGCTAACGGCGGGATCATGAGATTGAAAGATGGTAGTGGGCCTGATGGGGTAGAAGAAAGAGTTATTCCGCCAGAGATTGAAGGTCTTTTAAATGATTACAATATTAGTTTAGAAGAATTTTTAGAGTATCCAGATGAGAAAAAACAAGCTTATATTAAATCATATCAAGATACTCTAGACTTCAAAAGAAGCATGGTTGATCCTAGACTTCAATCACCCGCTGGCGGTGTAGCGGCTATACTTGACGTTGCCAACACTGTCCTTGAAGCGCCCACAAATATTTATGAGGCTGCAAAGTATAGCGACCTTGGAAAAGTCTTTGGCTTTTCTGATCCAGATCAAGAGCGTCCAAAGGATGACCCTTCTTTCGCTGAAGATATTGAAAGAATTAGAACCTCTCAAGCGCCAAGTCTAAGCGAGGTTAATGATTTAATGCCTAAAGCTCCAGAACCTATTGAATCCGAGACTGTTGAAGAAGAGCCTGGCATAATTCAAAAAGCTTTTGGTGCTGTAGGTAAGATAGCTGGATTTGATCTTCCTGAAAATGAGCGTCGAGCTATGCTTGCTGCTGCAGGAAGAAGAAAGTATGGCGTAAGTAGACAGCAAGCATACGAAAACTCAATGTTTAACCAAGCTAAAATTGCAGATATGCAAGCAACTACGGCTGCTAGAGGCACTAGTGAAACTCAAAAAGGTCTTGAGTATCTTAAAGAATTATTTCCTGACAAATCAGACGAGGTCTTGGTAGACCTTCTGTTTCAGAAAGGAAAAAACAAAGTGACTAACAGTGAGTTAGCAGCGGCTATTCTCGAAGAGACTGCGAGCATTAGAAAAGGTTTCTTGGAAAATAATTCGCAAGAAGTTATGAATGATGAGAATGTAGACAGAGCAGCAAAAGGTCTGCCCGAATTAAGCGTAGAAGAGTGGATAAATCAATCCGCTAAGAAAAATGTTTATGCAGCTTATAACATGCAAAATCCTGGAGGAACATCTCCTGCACCGGCAGCTTCATTGTCTAAAGAAGAGTATGAGAAACTATTATCTCAGAAGTCTTAAATCATGAGTTTATTAATTCAAGTTCCAGACGGAAGATCAATTGAAATTCCAACAGATGATTTAGAATCAGCGAAGAAAGCTGCTGCTCGTTGGGCTTTACAAAACCCTCGTCCAGAAATAGAAGCAATAGATCCTACAGAAAGGGCAGCGCAGCTAGGTGACGAGGATGTATCTACTCTTGGTGATATCCCTAAAGGTGTAGTGGCGGGAATGGTAGGAATGGTTTCTGGAGCGGTATCTCTTCCAGGAGATCTCATTGACTTAGTTTCTCAAGACGAAGGAGAGGAAAGCATAGGTCAAGGTATAAGAGATGTCTTTGATACCATCACACCAACTACAAGAACTGGTGCTGGTAAAGCAGTAAAGTTTATTACTCAGTTTGTTTTACCTGGCACAGCCGCATCTAAAATAGCACAGGCAAAAAACCTTGGAAAATTAGGTCAGATTGGAGCCTTTGCTGCCGCCGATGTCTTAGCAACCACCCCTGATGTAGAAACCATGGGGGATTTTTTTGATGGAGGACCAACCAAAAGAATAGATACCGAAAACCTTGCTGATTCAGATGTTGCAGCAGCTAACATAGCCAACAGATTTAAGGTAGCAGCAGAAGGAACAGCGTTGTTACTTGGTGGACCAGCGGTTATTAAAGCTGTAGCTAAAGGCGCAGGGCCAGCAGTAGATAATCTGGCACAGTATGGTCCAGTTAAATCTGCCGCTGAAGGAATCAGGGCAAATATCTTAGACAATGTCGGACCTATAGCTGACTTAGAAAACCCTACATTCATATCAAGAAACATAAGAAACGCAAGAAACAAACTTAGAGAGTCTGAGATTGGAGCTAAGGCTGGAAGGCTTTTTTCTTTTAAAGGCAATCAAGCCGATGACGTTATGCAGAGCTTGAGATATTTAAAGATACATCAAGTGTCTGAAGCTGATAAAAGAATAAGAAAAGAGCTATCGTCTTTAACTGATGGGCTAGAAGTATTAAATAGAAATGGCGCTCTTAATAAGACTGATCAAGAAGCAATTATAGATTCTATTAATGATTATATTTTTGCATCTCCCAAGGGAAATCTTTCAAGAGAAACAGTTCAGTCTAATGCTGGAAAATTTTTAAAGGATATGGATACCAGGTTTAAAGAAATTGATAATAAAATAACTTTAAAAAATCGCTTAGGAACATCTGGAACAAAAGGCTTGCTTACTGGAAAGACTAGAGATTTAAGCTTGTTAAACTCCGCATCAGGAGTAAGAACTCAAATTGATGAGCTATCTGAAATTATTAGAAGAGATTTAACTGATCCTAACGATGAAAATTTTAATAGATCTTTGTTAGAAATCATTGGAGAAAACGAAAGCTTTTATGGAAGAAGAGTTTACCGAGCATCAAGAGATGATTGGGATCCTCTGAAAAAAGCTGATGGATCAGCTGATCCAGCGAAACAAAAAAAATACGATGCCGCTATAGATAATATACTTGCAAACAATGAATCCGCTGCGGCAGCAGCAGGCGGGGTATCCCAGTTCGGTGAGAAGGAAGCAAAAGAAGCATTGCAAAAAATAATGGGAAACGTAAAAACTTTTTCTAATGCAAACATGAAACCTTCGGACATGTTTGATGATAAAACTCTTAAAGGTATTTCTACAGGAATATTAAAAGATAGAAAGTTAGATAACCTTCCCGCTGTAAGAGATTTTCTAGGAGAGTATACCGGGGCTAGAGATATCATGGGAGCCGTTGGTAGAACAAAAGAATTAGATGGGTCTATTAAACAATCAACCACCATAGGTAAGATAAGAGAACAAACTCTTGATGAGCAAAAGGTAGGTTTGCAATATAGAGTTTCTGAAACCGTTAGCAAAATGACTAACATGATTCAGCAGAAAAAGTTTTTTGAAAATATAAACAAGCACAATGAAAATTTAAAACAAATGCCAGGTAACAGGCAGTTTCTTTTTGATGATCTTCCTGTTGACGCAAAAATTTCGCAAGAATATATAGAGCTTGGCAAAGCATCAAACCCTTCAGACGTTTTGCGATACGGACCTCTTACAGGAAAGTATATTAAAGGAGAATATGCAAGAGCCTTTGAAGATGTTCCTACCGTTATAAATTTTGGTAATGATACAAATGTTCTTGGCAGACTATATGCTACATTCCTTGGAATAAAAGGCATGTCACAGATAGCCAAGACTGTATACAGTCCAATCACTCAGATAAGAAATGCCACCACGGCGGCATTGTTTGCTATTAAGAATGGAAACTTTGGTAACGGAGAAGACTTTACAACCTCTGTAAAAGTTGTCTTCCAACAAATTAATGACAACATAGCTTTCTCCAGTAAAGGAGGAAATCGCTCTATAGCAACTACGGAAGAGATCGATAAATTTTATAACGAGATGATACGCAGAGGTGTAGTTAACACCAACGCAAAGGTCGGTGAGTTTGAAGACCTGTTAGGGGATGCAGCAAAGGCTGGGTACTCCCCAGGTTGGACCTCAAAAGTTTTACAAACAGCACAAAATACTCAGAACAGATTTTCTGGAAAGCTTTACCAAGGGTCTGATGATGTTTGGAAAATATATAGTTACTTTGCAGAGCTAGGCAGACTTCAAGGCGCATTTAAAAATGTTAAGCAAGGCGGCTCACTTAATATAAAATCTACCGATGTTGAAAACATAATTGATTTTGCAGGTCAAGCTACACCGAATGGTTTTGTTAATGTTAAAAGCTTAGGTGCAGAAGATGCTGCTGAATTTTTAAGAAGAGAAGCTGCAGAGATTGTCAAAGATACTGTGCCTAATTACTCAAGAGTCCCTGAGTTTATTAAAGAGTTAAGGAAAGCTCCCTTCGGAAACTTTATTGCTTTCCCCGCAGAAGTAATTAGAACAAGCGGTAACGTATATGGCAGAGCCATTAGAGATTTGGGTAGTGATTCCCCGGAGATAAGATCTATAGGGATGAGAAGGTTGGTGGGAAGCCTGACCGTTGATGGCGCGTTAGGTGCTGGGTTAGTAACTGCAGGGTTGGCTTTGACCGGGACAAGTCGAGAGCAATTAGAAGCATACAAGAGATCCTTTACCGCTGATTACGATAGAGACTCAATACTTATTCCTATCTCTACAGACAAGGATGGAAACCTCAGAGAGGTATTTAACTTCTCTTATACAAACCCTTATGATTATCTTACTAGGCCAGCAAGAGCAGTATTCAATGCAGTTAACGATGGCGTTGCTTCAGAAAAAGATTTAACTGAGATATTCAGGTCTAGTCTTTGGGAAGGAATGATAGAAGCAGTTGCTCCTTTTGGTAGCGAGTCAATCATGACTGAAAAGATTTTTGACTTAGGCAGGAACCAAACAAGGTATGGCAGAAGTATTTGGGGTAAAGCAGACCCTCTTGGATTAGTAGCTTCAAAAGGGTTTGCACATCTTCTAGATGGAATAACTCCAGGAATTTCCCCCGTTAGATTTAGAGGGGATGTGGCAGGACAAGATATTCAGCTAGGTAACTTTACATTTGGCGCAGACATAGGAGAATTTCCTAAGGCAATAGGTTTGGCTGTTGGCCTGGACCCAGTGACCGGGGTAAATAGAAGAGGTGAGAGAATAGATGCTGCAGGAGAGTTTGTAGAAGCTTTAACTGGTTTAAAATTAATGAAGCCAAAGATTGATTTAACTCTAACCTATCGCGGTTACGAGGCAAGCAACTTAGTAAGAGAAGCTTCTGGAATATTTAACAAGATAGCCAAGTCTAAAACTGGAATGAGCCCAGAAAATATTACTCAAGCGTATATTGTTTCTAACGAGCAAAGGTTTAGAGCGTTACGAGATTTAAACATGGCAATCGAAGATGCTAGAACTTTAGGGCTTAAAGATAGCGAGATAATAAAGTCTTTAAAGAAAGCAAAGACTTCTAACATACCTCTTCTTATGGCTGGAAAGTTCAAACCATTCTATCCTTCTTCAGAAACAATAAAGCTTGCTATACAGGCCCAAGACAATAAGATGTCTAACCCTTTTGACTTTGGAGAAATGAGAAGATTATACGGAGAAGGATACGGAAAATCTTTTATGCCAGATAAAAAGAAAGAGAAGGATGAATCTAGAGCTAGACAACTAGAAGAGATTAGGCAGAAAGCACAAGCTGTTCAATCAACGACAACGGAACTACCTGAGATGCAAATGCCAGAACCAGTACAGCCTATGGCTCCTGTTTCTGTGGGATCTGCCGCGCTAAGGCAGGCGGAGATAGATAAACTAACAGGAATCTAATTGATACCTCAACGTAAGCGTAAGAGTAAGTACTTTGCAAAGAAGGTTGAGTACGATGGCATCGTCTTCGACTCTAAGCTTGAGGGTGCTAGGTACAAAATCCTGAAGGGTATGGAAGATCAAGGCTACATCTATGACCTTGAGGTACAGATACCATACGAGTGCGTTGTAGAGGGTAAGAGAATCTGCAAATATATATCTGACTTCAGGTATAAGTGCGGAGAAGATGTCATTGTAGAGGACACCAAGGGGATTATAACGGCAGTGTTCTCGTTGAAGAAGAAGTTAGTCGAAGCCCTGTATCCAGGGCTCGTTATCCAGATCATTGTCGATCCAAGAGAGTTACCTAGAACGGAGTATTATCCTCGTCCATAACTTGTACCTTCTCAAGGTTATCGAACTCCCCGTCAAAGAAGTTTCTTAGTTTCTCCATGTCAGATATCCCGGTAAACATATAGTCTATCTTGGATAGCTCACGCATCTCAGGGCTGCTGAACTGCTTATCACCCAGCTTATCTGCCGTGACATTGTAGAACGTAAAGATACCAGCACTGTACGCCATGACATCATCAGTACATTCCTCCTCGATGAGATCTGCCCTAACAAGGTTGGGATTCCATCGATGATCCCGACATCCCTGCTTCTGCTCATCGAGGGTCAGGTCTTTACTGAATCTACTGCAGTGCCATGCTGACTTATCGCTTTCCATATCAGGCTTACAGGAGTGACAGTTCCTGCAGTTAACTGACGGTGGTAAGCGATGGCCGAGGTAAGTACCCCTGTACTGTTCAGTCTCATTCTTTAACCGCCAATCAGTTTCGTTCAACCCAGCGCCGGGCTTGTCAGAAGAGATGATCCTCTTAGCTTTCTCTTGAGCCTGCTCCCATATCTCTGGATTGAAGTCGATGATCTCTGAATAGATCTGGCTGTTGTTCTTATTCATGACAACAACCATGGTCTTCTTCAGATCAAAGCACCCCATGTAGCAATGTATCTGCCACTGATATGTCTTAGACCATGCCTGATAATCTCCCAGCTTAACAAGCGCATTAAACCTAGTGTTGTTGGCTGACTTAGCCTCAAAGACAAGCACCTGTTCTGGGTCTTCATCAATCACTCGCTTAACAAAGCCATCACAACTCCCGCCGAAGTGGCCTCCTAGGTAGGATGCGCGGTACTGATCACCGTTACCATCGACTGCAGAGACATCGAACACATCAGTCTTCTTGATGAAGTGAACCAGTTGATCCTCGATGTGATTGCCCAGGTCAAACAACCTGAGCATCCTGCCCTCAAATGAAGATGGTAAACACCAGCGGAAGTCCATCCATATCTTTCGCTCATCATCACCACCGATCACACTCATCCCCATGTGACCCCTGAACCTATCGTTGTCTTCAGCTATTCGCTTATCCATCTCTTCAAAAAGTAACTCCGATGACATTCCAGTACCTCCCCTCTTTTCTTAGGTTAACTTTCTTTATTTCAAGCAGCGCCCCGTTGTCTACCATCTGGACTGCTGACTCAATGCTGTACGGAAGATCAAAACCTCTCGACATAATCCTCCATTTCTTTTCAGCTACCTCCCTAGGCTTACCATTCATGGTCATCATGAGTGCGGTAGATCTAGGCCAGTAGTTTTCCTCAGTCTTAAACATGATCTTCAGGTAGTCATTACCGTTCTTTGATACAGCCCTTTCAGCGCGAACAAACTCCACTGCCTCTTGCACTTCAATGATGTCAGCTTCACCCAACTCATCCGACAGCACATTACCTTCTGCAGCGATGGTTGTTTCAGATGCTCCGACCTCATCCTTAATAGTCTCAAGCTCTTCCGATACCGAGGGCAGTGGC
>Ga0308012_10001900_pt1 | contig 10868 bp, 10 predicted proteins | sample Neamet179_FD_203133 | JGI IMG/M metagenome (GOLD analysis project Ga0308012, IMG submission 203133) | Marine microbial communities from water near the shore, Antarctic Ocean - #179 | ecosystem: Environmental > Aquatic > Marine > Unclassified | place: Southern Ocean | collected 2014-07-25 | reverse complement strand
AGCTTCCACCACTGCAGCTAATGATAATGTTATGGGTAATAGTTTAGCTGACTTGAACCTACCAAAGGCTAATCAGCAGCTTGCATCAAGCAGTGCGGAAGAAGTCATTCACTGGGTTTTAGGACTGGGTGCAAAAACCCTAGTAACTACTAATTTTGGCCCTCAAGAAGCGGTGTTGTTACACATGATTAGCCACGCTGCACCAAACACTAAAGTGTTATGGATAGATTCTGGCTATAACATGCCACAAACCTATGCATTTGCGCAGCAGGTCAGTAAGCAGCTAAATTTAAACCTAGTGGTTTATACCCCAGCAGTGAGTGCCGCAAGGCGTGACGCCATCATGGGTGGCATTCCTACCATTGATGACCCAGCCCACGCTGAGTTTACTCAACAATTTAAGCTAGAACCCTTTAAACGAGCGATGGCACAACTTGCACCCGAAGTGTGGCTCACGGCTGTGCGCCGTGAACAAAGTCCATTACGCCAGAAAATGGACACGATAGCTCATGGTCCTAACGGCACAATTAAAGTGTCACCATTATTAGATTGGAGTTTGGGAGATATGCAGGCTTACTTAACAAAGCATGGATTACCAGACGAGACACGTTATTTTGACCCTACCAAGGCTGAGGCAGGACGCGAGTGTGGCTTGCACACACTGGAGAGCAGTCCGTCTAACTAGCTCTAGGTGACTGCAGCCAGGTTTCATACTGGCTGCTTATACTGGCTGCCTGTGTTGCTTATGGGTCATTACATACCCATGCTAAGATGGCATTTGTACCAGTTCAGACACTTCTAAGCTGCCGCCAATATCTAAAAATGGACACGCCTTGGTAATAACTACAGCAGCTTCAATAGACTCGGCTTCGATGATAGTGAAACCCGACATTTTAGTACCCGCATCCTTGGAGACACTGCCGTCTGGAGATACATGATGGCTGTCTTTTAAAGGATTCATTGCACTAACAGCAGCTTCACCCAAACCATTAATCCACTGCATATATTTAGCAAAATGGGCTCGACCCTCGTCTGGCGTTGCAGGTTGATTACCACCTAAATAAGTGATGATGAATTGTGTCATGATAGAAAATCCAGATAATTGAGTAATAGTTAAATAGTGCCGATAAGTCTAACAGATAGCTATATTCAGTGTATATCGAGGTCTGTTAGACTTGGTCAATGCATAAAAAATTACTCATCGTTGCCCACCAGCCCTCTGCCAATACCCAACAAATGCTTGAAGCCTGCATGGCCGGCAGCCGAGCCGCAGAAACTGAAAACGTTGAAGTATTAATTGTGGCACCCTTGGATTGCCAACCCAACCAATTGCTAGAAGCTGACGCCGTGGTCATTCTTACTACAGAAAATCTTGGTTATATGGCAGGAGCCACTAAAGATTGGTTTGATCGCGTGTACTATCCAGTACTGGAGCTAAAACAAGGGCTCCCTTACGCTTTGATTATTCGTGCCGGCATAGACGGCACGGGAACGCAACGAGCAGTAGCGTCTATTTGCACTGGGTTACATTGGAATTTAGCGCAGCCTGTGCTGGTATGCCAAGGGCCATGGCAAGGCAAATTTACTCATCAGTGCTTTGACATAGGTCAATATATGGCAGCAGGTTTAGACCTAGGTATACTTTAATACCGACTAGTTATTACAGCCATTAAAAAGCCCGCTAAGCGGGCTTTTTAGGTTTAATTCTCTGCATTAACAAAAATGAGCAATTAAAGAACCTGGCTTAGAGCTTCATCTAAAGTAGCCACAGAGCGATCTACGTTGTGCAACTTGTCTAGGCCAAATAGGCCTAAACGAAACGTACGGAAGCCCTCGGGTTCATCACACATCAAGGGCACACCCGCAGCAATCTGAATACCTAAAGCAGCAAATTTGCTACCGTTTTGAATAGCAGTGTCTTCCGTGTAGCTTACTACTACTCCAGGAGCACCAAAACCCTCAGCAGCCACACTCTTAATGCCCTTCGAGGCCAACAAGGAACGCACCGCATCCCCAAGTTCTTGCTGCTCAGACTTCACCTTAGCAAAACCATACTGTTCAGTTTCACGCATCACATCGGCAAAAGACGCAATAGAGTCTGTAGGCATGGTAGCGTGGTAGGCATGGCCTCCATTTTCATAAGCTGCCATGATGTCGCGCCACTTCTTAAGGTCACAGGCAAAGCTAGTGCTGGTAGACACTTCAAGAGCTGCAACGCCCCGCTCGCCCATCATCACTAGACCACAACACGGTGATCCACTCCAGCCCTTCTGAGGCGCACTAACTAACACATCCACGCCCATGGCTTTCATGTCTACCCACAAACAACCAGACGCAATGCAGTCTAATACAAAGATACCACCCACAGCATGCACAGCGTCGGTTACCGCTTTAATGTAATCGTTTGGCAAAATAATGCCTGCCGAGGTTTCAACATGAGGTGCAAAAACAACGGCTGGCTTTTCGCTGGCAATCGTTGCCAATACTTCTTCAATAGGTGCAGGAGCAAAGGCTTCTTGGTCTCCTGTTTTTGCTTGGCGTGCTTTAAGCACTGTAGAACTTGAAGAGATACTGCCCATGTCCAAAATTTGAGTCCAACGATAACTAAAAAAACCGTTGCGAATAACTAAGGTCTTTTTACCCGTAGCAAACTGACGAGCTACCGCTTCCATGCCAAAGGTACCAGAACCCGGCACTATGGCCACTTGGTCTGCAGTGTAGACACTTTTTAGTGTACTAGAAATATAACGCATGTCGCCTTGAAAAGACTGTGACATGTGGTTAAGTGCACGGTCAGTATAAACTACCGAGTACTCTAATAATCCATCTGGATCTATATTGGGTAATAAGCCAGCCATGAGGCCTCCTAAATTTTATTTAGACATTGGGCCTTAACACAAGCACCAAGGCCACTAGATATAAAGCCAGCAATAAAAGAGCTTTGCTGGCTTTGAGCAGAACCTACCTATTAACGTAAGGTTTCTGCAGAATGTACCAAGAAGTCTGTAAGAGATTTGGCGAAACCACGCATTACCCAAACTTCAAACTGTGGCTGACCACTCACGTCAGCATTACGAATAACACTCACACCAATATGGTTAATGTGGCTGTGTTGAACTTCACCAATAGCAAAATGCCCTTCATCAATGTCTAATGGCAGGCCACGAGCCAATAGGGCTCGGGCGTCTTCACCAGTAATTAATAGCTGAGTTTTGCCATAGGTTTGATCCGTTGCATAAACACCACTGTTATCAGCTAGGTCTGAACGATGTGTAGTTAACAGGTAGCGATCGCGCCCCGCCCAAACCAAACGTTCATCACCTTGCACAGTCACTTGACCCTGCGCTGGAATAGCCATACCGGTCATGGCAGCAACTTTAGTGTCTACGTTTTCGCAGCCTTCAAGTTGCCACATGTTGGTGGCAGTAACATCGATGCTAACTGCAGCGAAAGTTTGTGGCATTTCAAAATGCCCATTTAGTGCATTAGCCATTAGCCTTTCACCCTTTCGTTAGTTGGATCAACAAAGTGGTTACTCACCACTTCTACTTCAACAGTTCTTCCTTTTACTGGGTAAGCGGCATAAATACGCTCACCAATGCGGTCTTTACCACCTCGCAAAAAGCCAAGTGCAATAAAGTTGCCAAGTTCTGGGCTATACGTCATGGAACTTACCCAGCCTTGCTTATCTGCACCAGCACTGGCGTTGGCATCTGTTACCAAAATAGAACCTGTAGAGATAGGCGTGCGTGGGTCAACCGACTTTAAACCTACCAATTGTGGACGATCTGGATGCACCAGACCTTCCCGGTCTTTCAAGTTTTTACCTACAAACCACTTTTTCTTAGAAGCCATGCCATCCATATGCACATCACCTAAGGTCACACGACCATCAAGCTCTGCGCCCGTAACGTGACCTTTCTCGATACGCAAAGCACCTAAGGTTTCAAGGCCGTAAGGCACAATATCGTGAACCTGACCAGCATCAATAATGGTTTGCCATATATCCGTAGCGTGATCTGATTCTGCATACACTTCGTAGGCCATTTCGCCAGAGAAGCTAATTCGCAAGATGACCATCTTGGCGCCGTTATGTTCAGCATGAACCACACCCATAAATGGAAACGCTTCGTTACTGAAGTCTACAGATGGGAAGGCAGCCGTTAAAGTAGCACGGGCATCAGGACCAGCGACAGCCATGGCACCCCAACGCTCACTCACAGAACTCACACGAACTTTTAAATCTGGCCAATCAATTTCTAAACACCGCTCTAAATAAGCCATAACTGGGCCAGCTTTGGCTGTAGTTGTGGTCATAAAGAACCGGTCTTCGGCAAAACGAGAGGTGGTACCATCATCGTAAACAATACCGTCTTCTCTTAGCATTACACCATAACGAGCTTTGCCTACTTTAAGGGTGCTGAACATATTGATATAAACACGATCAAGGAACTCAGCAGCATCTGGACCCACAATTTCGATTTTACCTAGGGACGTTACATCACAAATACCCACTTTTTTGCGCACATGTTCAGTTTCACGCTCGTATGCATCATCAATTGTCTCACCTGCTTTTGGGTAATACTGTGGACGCAGATACATACCAGCTTGAACAAATACAGCACCCGCTTTTTCATGCCACTCTTGCATTGGCGTGCGACGCACAGGCTTAAAGTGCTTGCCAATTTCGCGACCACCAAAACCACCCATGGAGACGGGGGCAAGAGGTGCACGAAAACGTGTAGTACCTGCTTCGGCAATACTGATACCTCGACACTGGGCCATAATGGCCAACGCATTAACGTTAGACGTACGACCTTGATCGTTAGCCATACCTAGTGTGGTGTAACGCTTAAGATGCTCTACAGAAATAAAACCTTCTTGATGAGACTGAACTACGTCTGCGGCTGTTACATCGTGTTGAATATCAACCAGTTGCTTACCTTTAGCAGGCACGCTCCAAAGTGGCACAATGTTTGTAGCACCATCACGATCTTGTGGTGGTTGGATTATCGGGCCAGCTTCTTTGCCAAGTTCGGCACAAGCCGCTTTAGCCGCATGTAACGCCTGAGCAACACCTGCTAGCAACCCATTTTCGCCTTCAGCAGCACCGACAGAGTAGGTATCTGGGGCTTGGTCACCAACCACAAAGGCAGCAATCTTCTTATCATACAGCGGTGGCTTACCGCCGTGTGCCGCCATTTGCACTTGCGGAGTCCAACCACCAGAATGTGCAAGCACATCACAGGAAACACGACGACGATTGCTCACGCTTTGGCCGTTAGCCGCAAGGTCTGCAATCTCAATGCTACGCACTGCTTGCCAGCCCTTGGCTTCTGTTACTACACACTGGGTGAATAAGGTAATACCGCGTGATTTACAACCATCGACTAAGGCTTGGCTAGGGTACTGACGGCTATCAACTACCGCAGACACTTTAATACCAGCGTCGGCATAGTCAAACGCAGTTTGGTAAGCGCTATCATTATTGGTAAATACTGCCAACGTCTTACCCGTGGCAGTACCATAGTGATTAAGCATACGACGTGCGCCAGAAGCAAGCATGACATTAGGCTTGTCGTTGTTACCAAATACTAATGGGCGCTCAATGGCACCAGCGGCAATAATAATTTTCTTGGCTTGAACCTTATGGTAATTTTGGCGTACTTTGCCATCTACACTTTCATGGGCAGCAAGCATATTGCCATCAAACCTGCCCCAACATACCGTTCGGGTTAAAACTTTAACGTTAGAAGCTGCTTTTAGGGCCGCAACAGCGTCAGCACGCCATTGTTCTAAATCAGCATTAGCTTCACTGTTAGCTTCGTTAAGTAACTGACCGCCAAGGTCGTTATGCTCATCAAACAGCACTACACGCAAACCACTTTGAGCTGCACTTAAAGCAGCAGACAAGCCAGCAGAGCCACCGCCTACTACGGCAACGTCACAGAAGGATTGAACCCGATCATAAATATCTGGGTCAGCAACTTTAGGCGGCACGCCCATACCTGCAGCAGCACGTATAGAAGGCTCATAAAACTTATACCAAAGGGCAGCTGGCCACATAAAGGTTTTGTAATAGAAACCTGCCGAAAATAATGAGCCTGGCAAAATCGCACCAGCTAGCCCGTTCACAGACATCAAGTCAAACTTTGGTGATGGGAAGCAATTTTGAGAAAACACTTCCAAACCCTTAGTAATAGGCTCCATTGTTGCCCTAGCATTAGGGTCGGCTTTACCGCCTGCGCCAATGGTAACTAATGCGCCCGTTTCTTCTGGGCCACTTGAAGTCACACCACGCGGGCGGTGATATTTAAAACTCCGCCCAACTACCTCAACACCATTGGCCAACAAGGCCGAAGCCACTGTATCACCAGCACGTGCAAGCATGGGTTTACCATCAAAGGTAAAGTTAAGTGTGGCATCGCCTAAACGGCCTTCGCCATGTCTAAATCCGCTCATGATTCAGCCTCCGGATTTTCATGGGGCAAACCCACCCAAGAAATGTCATGCGTAAAAGTGTTGCGCTGAACTTTTAACCACGCTCTGCAACCAAACGCATGATGCCAATATTCAATGTGCTCACCAGCGGGATTATCACGCTCGTAAACAAACTTATTCCACTCCTCCATAGGAGCGTCGTTGTCTGGTGTGGTGCGAGTGGCGTCTTCACCGTAAGTAAATTCACTATGTTCCCGTTCGCCACAGTAGGGGCAATTAATTCTGATCATAATTAGTGCGCCTTCGGATATGGACCCATACCCTTTTCGTCAATCGTGTAGCCTTTGGCAAAACGATCTAGGGTATAAGCTTTGTTAAGTTCGTGGGCTTCGTCATTGGCAATAGTATGCGCAAAACAATAACCCGAAGCAGGTGTCGCTTTAAAGCCACCGTAACACCAACCCGTATTGAGGTATAAACCATCAATTGGGCCAACATCAATAATAGGCGATCCATCCATAGACATATCCATAACCCCCCCCCAGTTCCGCAGTAACTTAAGGCGAGACAGGCACGGCATCATGGTTAAACCACCAGCAATTACGTCTTCAAACACAGGCAAATTACCGCGCTGAGCGTAAGTGTTATAGCCATCAATGTCGCCACCGAAGACAACACCGCCTTTGTCCGATTGAGACACATAAAAGTGGCCGGCCCCAAAGGTGACAACACCATTGATTAACGGCTTATATGGCTCGGTAACAAAGGCCTGGAGTACATGGCTCTCGATAGGCAAGCGAATACCTAACTTTTGCGCCAAACGGCTAGAGCTACCGGCAACGGCCATGCCTACTTTGTCTGCATGAATGTCACCACGGTTGGTTTTAACACCAATAATACGCTCACCGTGCTTAATAAAGTCAATCACTTCGCAGTTTTGAATAATATCTACACCCAACTGATCCGCGGCACGAGCATAGCCCCAAGCCACAGCATCGTGTCGAGCATTGCCCGCGTCTGGCTGCAAAATACCACCCCATACAGGGAAGCGAGTATCTGCACTGCCATCAATAATAGGTTCGCGTTCTAGTACTTCGTCGCGGCTGAGCAATTCAGCTTGAATACCGTTTAAACGCATGGTGTTGGCTCGGCGAGCAAACGTGTCGTATTGTGACTTGGTATGAGCAATGTTCATAACACCACGCGGCGAGAACATTACGTTGTAGTTTAAGTCTTGTGCCATATCACGCCACAAGTTCATACCATGCTCGTAAAATGGTGAGTTGCCGTCTAACAAATAGTTAGAACGAACAATAGTGGTATTACGACCCACGTTACCGCCGCCTATCCAGCCCTTCTCAAGGATAGCAACATTAGTAATACCGTGATTTTTTGCCAAATAATATGCTGTAGCAAGGCCGTGGCCACCACCTCCAATAATAATGACGTCGTAGTTGGATTTTGGCTCTGGGTCGCGCCAAGCCCGCTGCCAATTTTTATGGCCTCGTAGAGCGTTCCAAGCGATGTTTAGGGCATTATATTGGCCCATGTGTGCCTCCGCTATTATTGTTGTAGCCACAGGTGGCTGGTTTGCGAAATTTTAAAGCATCTCCACACAAAATGGGATCTTTATCTAGTGTTGAAAAAATAAAATAATTGGCCTAGGGGGTAGAAGGATAAATCGACACCTTGTGTCGGTTTTGAGCATAAAGCGACAAAAAACAGGATATATTCGACTTATATGCGATTTAGACCCACTTTTTACCCTAATTTTGAATAGAACGTTAGTCTAAAGCTAACCTTCCACGGCTTAATAATTAACCGGTTTTTTTACTGTAATTTAGCGCCCGTTTAACTGGTTTTGTATTCATTATCATGCAAACTACGAACACTTTGGTAACACATTGTTTGATCCTTAGCCTTTAAAGCGACACCTCCCTTGTGCCGCTTAAAGGGGTTGTTAATTTTTTAAGTGACGGGTTTTAATGGCCACATGAACACGACGACTCTTAGCAAGGTCTTCACTCTGGTTATTGACTACAGGAGATGTTTCTCCTTTGGCAAACATTGACGTTACCTTAAGCTTTAAAGCGTTTAAGTAGTCAGCCACGCTGCGCATACGCTGTTCAGACAAGGTCATGTTGTAAGCTTCACTACCACGAGTATCTGCATGGCCAACCACCTGCACTGATATAACACTCTGCGCCAAGCCAGTCGCCATAACGAGTTGTTTTAGGCTACCCGTGGCATTGTCTGACAATGTTGCACTGGCGGTATCAAATAACACCGTTGTTTGGTAATTGTTGAACCTGTATTCAACCTGTGGGGTTAGCATTGCTTCTACTTTTTGCGTTACAGGCCTTAGCTCTGCCACTTGAGTAATAGTAGCTTTAGGCTGTTTTACAATAGGCGTTTGCGCAACAACAGCTTGCTTAACCTCCTGTTTTGTCTCTTTTTTGGTCTCCTTTTTTACCTCACTTTTAATAACTGGATCCACAATTTTTATAGGGATTAGTTTCGGTGATATTACGTTTTTAGGGGCTATTATGGGCTCTGGCTCAGTTTCCAACACTGTTGCAGCCGCTGGTTGAACCACTTTAACGAAGGCTATTTTAGCCTCTTGATTCACTTGTTCCTCAGCTACTTTTTCAGCGTTAATCACTTGAGTAAGGGCAGCTAACGTCTTGTGTTTGTAGTGAATCGTTCTAACGGGGTTACCATTTCCATCGACCACAACAGACCCATTCGTTGTGGTCCATACTTCGCTGTTGCTGCTGGCCATGGTTGGCACTGATATAATAACTAGGGCAATTGCTATGGCACATTTCGATCGGGTGTTCATGTTAAACGTTCTCTTAGGATAGATGCTCAATTGGATGCCCTTTTTATGTTTGAGGCATTTTTTGCAAGGCAGCTTGTGGGTTGGTTTATGGCTAAAAAACATCGGCGTAACACTTCCTCTGCAATGACCTCTATGCCTGCTCGCAAAACCGCATCCCTAAAATTAAAACGCTGTATGATTTTAATAAGAATTTCAGCAGATAATTGGCTGTTCTGACGACTCAAAACCAGCAGCGATATAATCACGTTGCTTACATAGTAAAAAATGACTCGGGGCGATATACCCTCATCGCCCACTAAAGCCAAGTAACGCGCTGCCATTTGTTCAAATACAAAGGTATATGACGATTCACCTTGGCACACATCTTTGACAACAATGGATAACATCTCAACAGTGGGAGGTTGTTCTGGCACCATGTAGTTAACCTCTGAGTAAACCACCTTGTGGCTTAACAGATACACCTTTAGGGCAGTTGTTGCTGAGGTGATGCGGTCTTCTTGGTAATCAACACAGCGGCTTTCAAATGTATCAATAGCTTGCACGAGAAGCCCCCCTGTTAGCCGCTAAATGGTCATACTTATGGCCAACGGTAAGCACAGTTGCGCCATCAGCATCGATAAGGTAGGTGCTACGCAGAGATTGAAGGTGCTGTTGCACATGACGCATATCTTTCATCAGTCGTTTAAGGCCTCGCCGCGTTAAACTGGTGTAATGTTTGCCTTCACCAATGTCACAGCTATCCCCGTATAACATCAGTAATTCTACTTGCAGGTGTTCCACAGAACTTATGTGTTGCGAAATGTTGGGCTGAAGTAAATTAAGGTCCATGGTCCTGCTCCTTGTTGTTAGTATTGGTATGACAACCATTAAACAACTTAACAATGAGGAACTATGGAAGACTTCCTGAAGATGTAAGGAATAAGTCTGAAGAAATGATGAAGATCAAAGAGAATTAACGAACAGCCATTAGATAAGGCTTGCGGGCAGCCTTATGGAAAAACGAACACCCAAGCCATCGGGCAGATTGGCTACTTGTGCTGCGCCTTTATGGAACTGAGCAATAGTTTGCACGACATAAAGCCCAAGGCCAAAGTGTCCGACGCCACCCGCAGAGGCTTGTGTGCGCGAGGTTACCATTGATTGAAATAGCTGGTCTGCATCGTCTAGGTTAATGGGTTCGCCTTGATTTTCAACGTCTATAAACCAGTCAAATTTATCTGCAGTTAAGCGAACAATAATGGGAGTACCCTGGCGATGAAAATCCTTGGCATTATCAAGTAACTTATCCAATGCCTGCTCTAAACGATAGTCTACCGCCATCACCACCGCCGCCTTTTTAGTGCCCACGTATTCAATCACCACATCCGGCCCTGCCATTTGGTGTTGATGCTGACAATACAAGGTAAGAAAGTGATTAACATCTAGAGGTTCTAGTTCGTCATTGGTTAATGCTTGTTCAAGATTGGCAGCAGAAGACAGCTTAGACAAGATAGACTCTATTTTGTGCAGGCCACGTTTAGCAATATCAATGTAGCCTTCAATTTCTTCATCAAGGGGGTAATCAGATATATTCTCAAGCGACGTA
>Ga0308012_10001896_pt1 | contig 10871 bp, 9 predicted proteins | sample Neamet179_FD_203133 | JGI IMG/M metagenome (GOLD analysis project Ga0308012, IMG submission 203133) | Marine microbial communities from water near the shore, Antarctic Ocean - #179 | ecosystem: Environmental > Aquatic > Marine > Unclassified | place: Southern Ocean | collected 2014-07-25 | reverse complement strand
CAAGCACTCTGAAACCTGCATCTTGAATGGTAACGGGTATAGAATTAATCTTGTGAATCAATATTAAAGATATCGTGTAAATAAAGGAGTTTATCAAGTTCGCCACCCTGAGCAGCAGACTGAAGTGCACTCGTTGGTGCATGCATAAATTTATTGGTGAGTTTAGTGGCGAGTTCAGCCAATACAGCCTCAGAACTTTGACCATTTTTTAATTGGACGAATGCTTTTTCAAGTAAAACATCACGGCTGTCTAAACATTGTTTACGGTAACTAATAACAGTATCTTGCGTATTTAGTCCACGAAGCCACGCCATAAAATCATCAGACTGACTATTAACAATACTCTCAGCTTGAACCGCAGCTTTACGGCGGCCCTCCATATTTTTAGCAATAATGCCTTGTAAGTCATCAACGGTATATAAAAATACATCTTCAAGTTCTGAAACTTGTTCTTCTATATCTCGCGGTACAGCAAGATCAACCATAAAAATAGGTTGATGTTTCCTAGACACCAGTGCTTGTTCAACCATTCCTTTACCAATAAGAGGCAAAGTTGACCCCGTAGAACTAATAACAATATCTGCATTACACATATGTTCTGGTATTTGCGCTAAGGTGATTACATCTGCACCAATTTGTTTTGCCATAGTTTCAGCACGAGCAAGTGTTCGGTTAGCAACGGTGATTTTGCCGACTTTGTTTTCGTATAAATGTTTGGCTACTAACTCAATAGTCTCCCCCGCACCAACCAGTAAAACTTTGGTTTTTTCAAGGCTGCCAAATATATGTTTGGCTAAATTGACCGAGGCAAAAGCAACAGATACTGCGCTTGCCCCAATTTCAGTCTCTGTGCGAACTTTTTTTGCCACGCCAAACGTACGTTGAAATAATCGGTCCATTACCAATGACATAGAGCCTGCGGCTTTAGCCTGACTATACGCTTGTTTCATTTGACCAAGAATTTGAGGTTCACCTAAAACAAGAGAGTCTAGGCCACAAGCAACACGCATCATATGATTTACGGCTTGTTGGTCTTGATGCCAATATAGGCTAGGTAAAATAGTAGACGCTGGGACGTTGTGAAAATTTTCTAGCCATTTGATAAGGCGTTCTTGGGTAACTTCGAAGTCGCCATCTTGTACGAGGTATAGTTCTGTTCTGTTACAAGTTGAAAGGATTGCCACTTCTCGGCATTGAACTGCATCAAGCATTTCTTGAAGGGCAATAGAGAGTTCATCTGGATTAAAAGATATCTTTTCTCTTACCGCAACAGGCGCAGTTTTATGATTAATTCCAACAGCAACGATAGACAAATTAATAAACCTATTTATTGAACATATTCGACAAGTTTTATATAACTTGTTTTAACTTATGAAATGATTATAACCTAAGACCCGCTATTAAAATATGATCTCTTATAAAAGTCCCTAAAAACATCCTGCTATTTACAAGACCTAAAAGGCTATGTTTCAATACCAAGTATAATTATTAAAAGATTTAGCATCAATGATACGACGTTATAAAAACGGCCATTACTTACCCTATTTATTTACCTTATGCGTACTTTTTCTTTCAGGCTGTGGCTCTTTATCCAGTAAAAAACCACAGGAGTTAATTAAACAATCAACTCAACAAAGGGTAAATCAGCTAGCAAAATTACAGCAGTGGCAAATAAAGGGAAAAATAGCCTTTATTGAAAAGGACTCTCGTAATAGCGCGACATTGTCTTGGGAAGTTAATGAAAGCCGACACATTCAACAACTTTATTTAACGACTTATTTAGGTATTAATGTATTACAGCTGGATTCGAATGAAAATGAACATAAAATTCAAGTCGATGGAAAAACCTATCGAGGAAAAAACCTAGAAGACCTTATTCAATCAATTACAGGCTTAACTCTTCCAACGCAAGCTTTGACATACTGGCTTAAAGGTATCCCCTTTCTAAAAAATGATAACATCATCTATCAAGAAACCACGCAATTACCAAAAACGTTATCAAGCTATTATAATAATGAACTTTGGCAGGTTAATTATTATAATTATAAAAAAATTGGTGGTTATAACTTAGCAACAAAGTTTTCAATTAAAAAAGATGATTTACTCATTAAAATTGTGATTAATGACTGGTCGTTCAATGATTAATCGACAAAATATCACTAACGTAACTAGCATAATTAAACCATATTACACACTCATTATAAGTTGAATACCTAAATGACTTACGCTTCTAACTCAACTCATTCTAATAGTTTTATCAATAAATCGATTGAATTCCCCTCCCCAGCAAAGATTAATTTATTTTTACATATCGTCGGTCAGCGCGAAGATAGTTACCACAATTTAGAAACGCTTTTTCAATTTATCGATCATAGCGACACTTTGACCTTAACCGCCACCGAAAAAGCAGATATAAATTTATTAACGCCTATTAAGGGTGTTAACAATGAAGATAACTTAATTGTTAAAGCCGCTCTATTATTAAAAAATAAAACAAATACACCCTTCGGAGTCGATATTAGTATTAATAAAATACTTCCTATGGGCGGAGGTTTAGGAGGTGGCTCTTCAAATGCAGCGACTGTATTAGTTGCTCTTAATAAATTATGGCAATGCAAGTTATCATTAGAAGAGCTAGCAACCTTGGGGTTAAAACTTGGTGCAGATGTGCCTATCTTTATTCATGGGTTTTCAGCTTTTGCCCAAGGAATCGGTGAACAACTTACCAAGATAGAACCTATTGAATCATGGTATTTAATTACTAAACCTGAGTGCAGCATTTCAACTCAGAAAGTTTTTACCGCGGTAGACCTTCCTAGAAACACCAATAAATTATCACTCACAGCCCTTGAGACTAAAGACTTTATCACTGATGAGTACCATAATGATTGTCAAACACTCGTAATAAAACATTATCCTGAGGTTGCCAAGTTACTGGCTTGGTTGGTAGAATACGCACCATCAAGAATGACAGGAACAGGTGCGTGTGTTTTTACGCGACTTCCTAGTCAAGAAGAGGCGAACAAATTACAAGCAAAACTCCCCAAAGGAATTAGCTCTTTTGTTGCGCAGGGGCTTAATAAGTCCCCTCTTTATTCAGTAGTAGCAAAGCTATAATTGAATAAATGCTTTTTACAAAGATTTGCTAGTTTAGCTATATCAGCCATATTGTTAAGCACACTATTGTGCACAAAATAGTTGAGATGGTTAAGTAAGCGTTATACTGCCCTTTGATTGCCTATCAACCAAAGGGTCTACTTTTAATGTCAAATATTTCTGAGGAATCGAAAGTGCCTGACATGAAGATTTTTGCGGGTAATGCCACCCCTGAACTGGCCAAGAAAATTGCTAATCGCCTATATATGCCTCTAGGTGATGCTAAAGTCAGTTGTTTTAGTGATGGTGAAATTAGCGTTGAAATAAACGAAAACGTCCGTGGTGCGGATGTTTTTATTATTCAATCAACCTGTGCTCCAACCAATAATAACTTAATGGAATTAATTGTAATGATAGACGCATTGCGTCGTGCCTCTGCTGGCCGTATCACTGCTGTAATCCCTTATTTTGGTTATGCTCGCCAAGACAGACGTGTACGTAGTGCTCGTGTTCCAATTACCGCAAAAGTAGTTGCTGACTTCTTATCAAGTGTAGGTGTCGACCGTGTATTAACAGTTGATTTACACGCAGAGCAAATTCAGGGGTTCTTTGATGTGCCTGTTGATAATGCTTTTGGTACTCCTATTTTATTAGACGATATGCAAAACCGAGACCTAGACAACCCTGTTGTTGTTTCTCCTGATATCGGTGGTGTAGTTCGTGCTCGTGCTGTAGCGAAATTACTTGATGATGCAGATCTCGCTATTATCGATAAACGTCGACCTAAAGCCAACGTTGCGCAAGTTATGCACATTATTGGTGAAGTTGAAGGCCGTGACTGTATCATTGTAGATGACATGATTGATACTGGTGGTACTTTAGCTAAAGCAGCTGAAGCATTAAAAGAGCATGGCGCAAAACGTGTTATTGCTTATGCAACTCACCCTGTTTTATCTGGTGATGCTGCTAAAAACTTGAAAGAGTCTGTTATTGATGAACTTGTTGTAACTGATTCGATTCCTCTTTCTGATGAAATTAAAGCATTAAAAATAGTTCGTCAATTAACTTTAAGTGGCATGCTAAGTGAAGCAATACGTCGCGTAAGTAATGAAGAATCTATATCCGCTATGTTTGATAATATATAAATATTAATTACTAATATTTACTTCAAATAGCGTTATAAAGCAGCCACATACCTGGCTGCTTTTTATTACCTAAAAATCACTAAACATCCACATTTATTAGTATTATACTCGTTACCATTCAAAGTACAGAATTTCAGTGGGAATTAAAATCACTTGAGGCAAGGAGAATAATTCACACATAGTTACTCTATTTTTTGATTATTGACCGCGGCATAAAGTCATTTACCACCCATCCCTCAAGTACTCTGAAACCTGCATTTTGAATGGTAATGGGTATATTTAGCAATAGTTGCCTTTTAGGATTGAGAGCAACGCAGAGATCAATTATTTTAACCCGCACAAATGCGTAGTCATTTAATAAAATTGTCATTAAGCCCTTTCACAATAATGGCAAGAATCCTCAAAAGAATTAACAGATAAATTCAATAGCTTTATTTATACCCAGATGTTATTATACCGCGCCTTTTTTATCTAACAAATTAGCCTTATAACTAATATTAGATCCTAAAAGGTGTCTCCTTGTTTTTGGTCGCAAAAAACAAGATATTATTTTTAAGTTTTTAACTTATATTACAGAAGAGTATTAACATGACTGATTTTTTAACACTAGAAGCTGAAGTACGTACTGATTTAGGGAAAGGTGCGAGCCGCCGCCTACGTCACGCGAACAAAGTTCCTGCAATCCTATACGGTGAAAACCAAGAACCTGTATCTTTAACTTTAGAGCACAAAAACGTTTTCCGTGCTCAACAAGAAGAAGCGTTCTACTCGCAAGTATTAACATTAAACATCGATGGCAAGCCTGTTGAATGTTTAATTAAAGACATGCAACGTCACCCGTTCAAGCAAATTGTAATGCATTTAGATTTCTTACGCATTGATGCTAACCATGTTGTTCATTCAAACGCAGCTATTCACTTCATTAATGAAGATGAAGCAGCTAAAACTGGTGCGAACATTTCTCACCACATGAATGAAATTGCTATCACTTGTTTACCAAAAGACTTACCTGAGTTTATCGAAATTGACTTAGCTGGCCTTGAACTTGGTCAAACATTGCATTTATCAGATGTTACATTCCCAGCGGGCGTTACTTCTGACGAATTAGCTAAAGGCGAAGATCACGATCTAGCTGTTGTTTCTGCTAATGCTCCGAAAGCTGCTAAAGTAGTTGATGACGAAGCTCCAGCAGAAGAAGCTCCAGCTGCTGAATAATAGCCACATTAATTTATAACAATATAAATAATGACTATTAAATTAATTGCGGGGCTGGGTAATCCTGGTCCCGAATATACCAAAACACGCCACAATGCTGGTGTTTGGTTCGTCGAAGAATTGGCACATCGTCATAACATATCTCTCCGTCCCGAAAAGAAATACTCTGGCCTTTATGGTAAAGGATTAATAGCCGGTAACCTTGTTCACTTATTAATTCCCACCACCTTTATGAACCGTAGCGGTCAAGCAGTTGCCCCTCTCGCTAATTTTTATAAAATGTCGGTAGATGAAATCCTTGTTGCCCATGATGAATTAGATATGCAACCTGGCGTTTGTAAAATTAAAAAAGGTGGAGGACACGGTGGACACAATGGCTTGCGTGATATTATTGATCGTATGGCTAACAATAAAGATTTTTACCGGTTACGTATTGGCATAGACCATCCAGGTCATCGCGATAAAGTAACAGGACATGTTTTAGGTAAAGCGCCTAAGGCAGAACAAGAAAAAATTGAACAAGCAATTGACGAAGCAAGTCGATGTTTGGATATCTGGCTAAAAGACGACTTAAAAAAAGCACAAAACCGCTTACATTCGTATAAAGCAGATTAAATAAATATGTACTTCCTGTAGCAGATAAATACAGGCAAATACACGCTAGTAAATTCATGTTAGTAATAATCAGTAGGTAAAAAATTATGGGTTTTAAATGTGGTATCGTTGGCTTGCCTAACGTCGGTAAATCAACACTGTTCAATGCTCTTACCAAAGCAGGTATTGACGCAGCAAACTTTCCCTTTTGTACTATTGAGCCAAATACTGGCGTAGTACCCGTGCCAGATCCTCGTTTAGATAAATTAACCGCCATAGTAAAACCTGAACGTGTATTAGCAACCACCATGGAATTTGTAGATATTGCTGGTCTTGTTGCCGGTGCATCAAAAGGTGAAGGTTTAGGTAATAAATTTCTAGCCAATATTCGTGAAACAGATGCCATTGGGCATGTTGTACGTTGTTTTGATAATGACAATATTATTCATGTAGCGAATAAGGTTAGTCCTATTGATGATATTGAAGTAATTAATACTGAATTAGCTTTATCTGATATGGACACAGCAGAACGTGCTATTTTTCGTTTAGCCAAAAAAGCTAAAGGCGGAGATAAAGACGCTAAATTTGAAATGCCTGTTTTAGAAAAAATATTAAAACATGTAGAAGAAGGCGAAATGGTGCGATCTTTAGAACTATCTAAAGAGGAAAAAGCTGCAGTTGATTACTTAAACTTTTTAACAATCAAACCAACAATGTACATAGCAAATGTTAATGATGATGGTTTTGAAAATAACCCTTATCTTGATGAAGTACAGAAAATAGCGGATGCCGAAGGTGCTATTGTTGTGGCTGTTTGTGCTGAAATTGAAAGCGAGTTGTCTGAAATGGATGATGACGACCGCATTGAGTTTATGGCCGAAATGGGCTTAGAAGAGCCAGGCCTAAACCGTGTTATCAATGCTGGTTACTCTTTACTGCACTTACAAACTTATTTTACCGCCGGCGTTAAAGAAGTACGTGCATGGACAGTTAAGCAAAATGCTACGGCACCACAAGCTGCAGGTGTAATTCATACTGATTTTGAAAAAGGTTTTATTCGTGCTGAAATTGTGGGCTACGATGATTTTATTCAATTTAATGGTGAATCCGGAGCTAAAGAAGCAGGTAAATGGCGCTTAGAAGGTAAAGAGTACCGTGTTAAAGATGGCGATGTCATTCACTTCCGTTTTAACGTTTAACGTCATTAAGAGATAGAACACTTACGTATTAGCGTTCGGTTAATACCAATTAGATTTATATATTAATTTAATTGGCGTAATAACTGACATATATATTTAATGGTAACGGATATACCCTAAAGGCTCATCATAGATGAGCCTTTTTTTATTTTTCGCTAGGAACTTTAAAATAATTTTTTCAATTAAATTTATATAGATAATTATTTGTAATTACCACAATTTTATAAAATATGACCTACACTTTATTTGTTCCAATAAAATTATCATTACAAAAATAAAGGTATCTTATGAAAAAACGCCTACTTCTACCTATTCTATTAGCGACAAGCATTATTGCTGCTCCCTCTGTTCAAGCAGAAGAGAATCTGTCATTACGTATTTGTGAATATATACAAGCAAATGATAAAAGTCGTTTAAGATGGTTCTTAAAACAATATAAGCTAAAACTTCGCAAAATTTACGGTGATCAAAAATGTGATGGCGATAATGTATTAATTTTTGCGGCTAAATCAAACGCATTAGAAGTTGGTGAATATATAATTGGAAAAATACCATCAAAGACAGTTAAAGCTGAAATAGAAAACTTGGCTAAGCACTCAGCGCATTTAGCTGAAGCAGCAAAAGAAAGGTAAAGATGCTTTATTTACTTGATTAAGTTTTACAAAGAAAACGCATTAACTTTTAAAAAGGCTAATGCGTTTTTACTTTTTCTTGCGTAGATATCGGTCAAATTGCACAAGCAATAACCAAACACATAAAAAGTACAAGTTTTTATAAAAAAACGGTTGACGGATGGCATGCAGATTAGCATAATACGCCGCACTTGCTACAGAGCAGGTTAGTAAAGGCTACATAGCTCAGTTGGTTAGAGCACATCACTCATAATGATGGGGTCCCAGGTTCGAGTCCCGGTGTAGCCACCATTTTACTTCAGTATTATTACTTTAGTAAAAAGAGTTCAAGTCTCTTTAAATTCTTGAATGTAATGCGGGTTTGGCGGAATTGTAAAACAATGACGCGCCACTTTCTATTAGAGAGTAGGTTCCGGTATCGCAAGTTGTGAGAGTTCAAGTCTCTTTAAATTCTTGAATGTAATGCGGGTTTGGCGGAATTGTAAAACAATGACGCGCCACTTTCTATTAGAGAGTAGGTTCCGGTATCGCAAGTTGTGAGAGTTCAAGTCTCTTTAAATTCTTGAATGTAATGCGGGTTTGGCGGAATTGGTAGACGCGCCGGATTTAGGTTCCGGTATCGCAAGATGTGAGAGTTCAAGTCTCTTGACCCGTACCATTTCAAAGCAACGTTTGTTGCAAACGTAAAAAGTAAGTACATTGCAGGGATATAGCCAAGCGGTAAGGCAGCGGGTTTTGATCCCGTCATTCAGAGGTTCAAATCCTCTTATCCCTGCCACTTTTTATTACTAACTTATTTAATAAGAATAGTTTAAAAAGTTTTAATGTATTTTACCTCCCTGTAGGGATATAGCCAAGCGGTAAGGCAGCGGGTTTTGATCCCGTCATTCAGAGGTTCAAATCCTCTTATCCCTGCCATATTTATGTAAACAATTAAAGTTACTATATTTAGTAACTTTTTTAGTATAAAGAGTTCAAGTCTCTTTAAATCCTTGAATGTAATGCGGGTTTGGCGGAATTGGAATACAATAACGCGCCACTTTCTATTAGAGAGTAGGTTCCGGTATCGCAAGATGTGAGAGTTCAAGTCTCTTTAAATCCTTGAATGTAATGCGGGTTTGGCGGAATTGGTAGACGCGCCGGATTTAGGTTCCGGTATCGCAAGATGTGAGAGTTCAAGTCTCTTGACCCGTACCATTTAAAACTTCTAGTAAAATCAAATACACCCTATCGATATAAAACTATAAAATTTTACCTTATTAGTTAGTTATTGGTGTTTAAATGGCTACATAGCTCAGTTGGTTAGAGCACATCACTCATAATGATGGGGTCCCAGGTTCGAGTCCCGGTGTAGCCACCATTTGTAATCGTAATTACCTGCTCAAATATACTAACATTTCAAAGCACCTCAATTATATCTAACAAATATTCAAAAAATAAAAATATTCATTCGATTAAAAACCCCATAGAAATAAAGTTTTCAAATGTGAGAGTTAGCCCCTTTTTGCTTAACTTGTTTATAATTTAACACCTATTATTTTCCTATAGACCACACGCATAAGCTAATGCTTTATTTTTGATTGTGCTATTTAGTATGGGTACTTTGTTTATTGCTAGTAAGCCAAGATTACGGACTGCTTTTATAATCGGAGATGGATGACTAAAACCAGCATATAGTGCATCCATTGTAGACATCATTATTAAGTTATCTTTACGTCTCGTTTTTTCATAACGTGCCAATACAGCTTCATCATGCCAAACTTCACCGTTGCCAATTGCCTCTGCTATAACATGCTGTAGGGCAATCACATCTTTAAAGCCTAAGTTTACCCCCTGCCCTGCCATTGGGTTAATAGTATGAGCGGCATCACCTAATAGCAGAACACGCTTATGCTGATATGTATTGGCATGCCTACGTGTTAACGGAAAAGCACCTTTAGCTATAACTTTGATACCACCTAATTTTTTTGGAAAAAAGTTCAAGACTTCTTGTTCCAACTGGATATTGGTTAACGAAGCTAAACGGGTAATTTCATCTCGTTGATGATACCAAACTAAAGAGGCATTACCGCCTAACGCACTTTGTCCTGGCAATGGTAAAAAAGCGACTGGTCCAGTTGGGAAAAATTGTTGCCAAGTAATATCCTGTTGGCGCATTGAGGTCTCTACATTAATTAACATGGCCGATTGTTGATAATCCCAACCCGTCATACCAATAGATGACATTTGCCTAACTTGAGATTGTGCTCCATCGGCTCCAACAACGAGTTTTGCCGTTAAAGAAAAATTTGTTAATGTTAATGTCGCTTTATCATTACCTTGCGTTAAGGAGGTTAAGCTGTCAGGACAAAAAGTATGAATATTGTCCATACTTTTAACCTGTTGCCATAGAGCGATTTGAATCAAGCGGTTTTCAACAATATGCCCTAAGTGGCTTTCATGGATGTCACTTGCATGAAATTCCGTATAAGCACTTTCATGCTCCCAAACAGCTAACCGTTTGTACGGACAGTGACGCCATTGTTTAAGTTGTTGCCAAGCACCTACTTGGATGAGTAAATTTTGAGAAGCTAACGAAATTGCCGATACACGCAAATCAAAGGCCTGGCCATCTGAAAAATCTTCAGGGCTAGCTTTCTCAACTAATGCCACCTTCAACCCAAGTTGCGCTAAAGTAAGCGCACTTGCTGCACCTACCATACCTCCACCAATAACTACACAATCAAAATTTTCCATACTTTAGAGCTCACAACGTAATACGTATTATATTTTCATTTTACCCAACACGAAGGTTATATTCGACTGCTTTATTACTTATTATTATCTCTAGCCATATATCTTGATAAGTACTTATTAGCCCCCCCAGGGCAATCGCATTAAAATATTTGTAGCACTTTTAGTAAGTAGTCATTATCCCAACCCGCCATTTGCCGCTTAATTTTAATACCAACTTTATGCTCTGTTTCTGATTTCAGTAGGTTTAAAGAAAT
>Ga0308012_10001885_pt1 | contig 10926 bp, 8 predicted proteins | sample Neamet179_FD_203133 | JGI IMG/M metagenome (GOLD analysis project Ga0308012, IMG submission 203133) | Marine microbial communities from water near the shore, Antarctic Ocean - #179 | ecosystem: Environmental > Aquatic > Marine > Unclassified | place: Southern Ocean | collected 2014-07-25 | reverse complement strand
TAGCGACTCTTTTTAGTACTTGATGTATATAACTGGCTATTTTTAGTTAAGCTTTATAAATAAGCGGTAATTAACACAGGAAGCTAACACAGGAAGCTAACACAGGAAGCTAACACAGGAAGCTAACACAGGAAGCTAAGAGTCAAAATTTACACGAACTCTTTCTATAACTTTTTCTGTATCAACTATCTTTCTGTCTTTTATATGACTATCTATAGCATTTTTAAGTGCAATGAGTATGCCCATTGCGATAAATGCTCCTGGAGGTAAAATAGCTAATAAGAATTGACTATCAAGTTGCATTACTTCAATTCTCAATACACTTGCCCAGTCACCAAAAAGTAATTCGGCGCCATCAAAAAGTGTTCCTTGCCCAAGTATTTCTCTAATTACACCTAATAAGATTAGAATAATAGCAAAGCCTAACCCCATCATTAGTCCATCAAAGGCAGCTTGTTTTACCGGGTTTTTAGAAGCATAAGCCTCAGCTCGACCAATAATGGCGCAGTTAGTAACGATTAAAGGGAGGAAAATTCCTAATGATTGATAGATACCATAAGTATAAGCATTCATAAGAAGTTGAACACACGTTACAAAGGCGGCAATGATCAAAACAAAAATCGGGATACGAATTTCTTTAGGCACCCAATTACGGATTGCTGATACGGTAATATTAGAACATATGAGCACAAGCAGTGTCGCTAAGCCAAGACCTAAGGCATTGGTCACTGTTGACGTTACAGCAAGTAATGGGCACAAACCAAGTAGTTGTACTAAACCGGGATTATTTTTCCATAATCCTTGTATCGCCAGTTCTTTATACTCAGCTTTAAGTTCAGCCTTAAGTTCGGCTTTCTTTTCCGCTTTAAGAGTGGCAGCAACTTCTTGTGTATCCTCTAACTTATTTAATGCATTGTTGTTTTCAGTAACATTATCTTCAATACTGTTTTTTGAGGCTGTTTTATTGCTCATCAGCAGTCTCCTCAATGTTTTTTACAGGTACGGAAATTTGTACTGGTGATTGCAAAGGAGGTTGCTCAGCTGACTTTTGCTCTGAAGCACTAGGTGTCGATATTAATGAAGATTTAGTTTCAGACTGAAGTTCAGCCTTAAGTTTAGGTTTAAGCTCAGTTTTAATAACGTCTTTGGCACAGGCGTTAGGGTAAGTTAATAAGTTATTTTTGTTTTTATTAAAGTAATTCAACGTATTTTTGACACCTTTTACTAACGCTCTTGGTGTAATTGTGGCTCCGGTAAATTGATCGAACGTGCCACCATCTTTTGATACAGCCCATCTACTATCATTTTCTGAAAGTAGTTTTTTACCAGAGAAACTAGTGATCCAATCACTTTTACGGATTTCAACTTTATCACCTAAACCTGGTGTTTCTTGATGTTTAAGAACTCGAACACCACTGACACTGCCATCGTTATTGATTGCCATAATAAAATCGATGTTACCATTGTAGCCACGCGGCGCAATACTTGTTATAGCGACAGCAACAACTTGTCCAGATTTTTTAGCGATATAAGCCGTTTGAACTTTATCAGAGCCCAGTTCAGGCGCAGTTATCTTAATGCAATCATTGGCGATATCGTTGTCGTAACGGCTTGGTTCAATAATGTTATGTAATGTCCTTAAAAGTTGTTGTTGTTCTTGAATTTTAATTCGGTCTTTAGTGAGTTCACTTACGAGACTGACTGCCAATGTACAGGCAATAGCAAACAAAGTAAGAATCTTTGTGTTTTTAGATATGGCAACAGTAAGTGGAGACTTAATGTTTTTCTCTGGTTTGTCTTTGTTTTCTTTATTATCTATACCGTTAACATCCGACATTACTTATCTCCCTTTAAGTGACCATACGTACGAGGACGAGTGTATTGATCTATCAAGGGAGCAGACATATTACAAAGTAAAATAGCAAAAGCAACACCATCAGGATAGCCACCTGCGGTACGAATTAAATAAACTAATAAGCCCGCGAGTAAACCGACAATAAATCGACCTTTATTACTTGTGGCACCGGTTACAGGATCTGTAAGAATAAAGAATGCGCCAAGCATGGTAGCACCAGAAAACCAATGGAACATGGTTGAAGCGCTACTGTCTGGGCTGAAGCTATAACTGATTAATGAGCATATAAATAGACTTAATAAGAAACTTAGAGGTGTTTGCCAAGCAATTGCTTTTTTCGCAATAAGGAATAAGCCGCCGAGTAAAAAACCGGCGTTTACCCATTCCCAACCGAAAGCGTAATTATCACCAAAAACAGGGCTTTCGATACTTTCTAATACCGTAAAACCTAAGCCAACATTGGTTTTTAAGGTATCAAGTGGTGTAGCCATAGTAATACCATCAATACTGGTACGTATTTGTTCTACAGAGTAACCTTCTGGTGTAAAACCCGTTAAAATAGTTGTTAACGTATTAGTAAAGTTTAAGTCAACAACGAGTAGACTCAATGGAGGCTGCCAAAGTGTCATTTGTAAGGGGAAAGATACTAATAACATCACATAACCTGCCATTGCAGGATTAAATGGGTTATGACCAAGTCCGCCATAAAGTTGCTTTACTATAACAATAGCGAAAATTGTCCCAACAACAGATATCCACCAAGGCGCTAATGCGGGTAAACATATGCCGAGTAATAAGGCTGTTAACAATGCACTACCATCAAATAATTCATGTAAAATTGGCTTTTTACGAAGTGAAAGAACGGTAAACTCGCAAATAAGCGCTGTGCTCATGGCTAAACCAATATGGATTAAATTACCCCAACCAAAAAAGTACCACTGGGCTAAAACACCAGGAATTGTTGCGTAAATCACTAACCGCATTAGATTAGGGGTTTTTGTATGGTTATGGTTATGTGGTGAACTTGCTATCCAAAATGCCATTATTTATGTCGACTCGTCGGGTTAATTAGCTGGAGATTTTCATTCGAGCTTGGTTTTAACTTAATCATATTTTACACGCTATCTTGGTCATTAATTGTATTATCATTTTGCGTGTTGTTCTCTTTGGAAATAGATTCTTTTTGTTTTTTCTTAGCTTTTGCCTTCGCAATGGCTGCTGCTATTTTAGCTTTTTTATCAGCTACTGGTTTAGAGATATTTTCGCTTGGGGTATCAACTTCAACCGTTTCATTTTCTTGAGGCGATTTAGTTACTAAAGCAGGTGTGACAACGTTATTGGTATTAGTGTTTTTTTTATCGACATGTAAAGCTTCAGATGCTTTAGCCATCTTTTTTGCTTTAGCCTTGGCGACTGCTAGCGCTATCTTTGCTTTTTTATCAACAGCGCTCGGCTTAATACCTGCAGGCTCAGTATTTTTAGAATCCCTGTTTTTAGAATCGCCAATTTTAGGAATTACGATCGCAGAAGGTTTTTCCTCTACTGCATTACTCGTTATATTATGACTATTTGAAGCTTTCTGTGTGGCTTCCTCTTTAAGCTTTTTCTTCGCTTTGGCTCTAGCAATCGCTGCTGTGACTTGTGATTTTTGGTCACTAGCAATATCTGAAGCTAAGCCATCTTGTACATTAGATTTTGACTCTGATGTACTCGCATCAGGGGTATCTTTAGATGTATCTTTTGCCGCTTTCTTAGCTTTTACTCGAGCCAAAGCCGCAGCAACTGCAGACTTGGCACCTGTTGCTTCGGGTGTAGCTTTATTCATAGCAGCTTTACGCACAGCAGCAGATTTTTTGTGTTTCTCTTGTCGGGCAATTTTTTCTTTTTCTAACCGAAGTTTTCGTGCTTCAAAACGTACTTTTGCTTTTTCTGCTTTCAAATCTAGTTGTTGTAGCTCGCGAATTTCAGCTTTAGCAACGCGGTAATAGTGAACCAAAGGGATTTGACTTGGGCAAACATAAGCACAGGCGCCACATTCTATACAATCACTTAAATTAAGTTTTTGTAATTGCGGGTGATCTTTAGCTTTTGCGCTCCATTGTAATTCTTGTGGGAGCAGATGACTTGGACAAACATCACTACATTGACCACAACGAATACATTCAACTTCACTACTTTCTTTTTCAAATGCACTTGGCATTTCTATTTTACTGGGTACTAGAATACAGTTACTGGTTTTAACAATAGGTACTATCTCACTTGAGACACTAAAACCCATCATTGGACCACCCATAATGACAGGTTGCTTTTCATTTTCTATTTCTTCAACCGCACATTGTTCTAGCAAGAAGTTAATTGGGGTGCCAAGTAATGCCCAGACATTTTGTGGTTTATTTAAAGCCTGACCAGTTACCGTAACAACACGTCGAATAAGAGGAGTGCCATGCCTTACCGCTTCATTGATGGCAAAACAAGTTGCAACGTTATGCATTACAATACCTGAATGTATAGGTAACTTTCCTGATGTAACTTCTTTACCCGTTAAAATTTGTATTAATTGTTTCTCACCACCTGAAGGGTACTTAGACGGGACAGTACAAACTTTAATTTTTTCAATACATTCTGTCGCTTTTTGTAGTGCTTTAATTGCTTTTGGCTTGTTATCTTCTATGGCAATTAAAATAAAAGCAGGGGATAACAATCTATCTAGAATTTTTATCCCTCCTAAAATATCGTTACTTTGTTCCATCATTAACAAATCATCAGCGGTGATATAGGGTTCACATTCAGAGCCGTTGATGATGAGGAAGTTAATGTCGGGTTTACTGTTTGCTTTTATGTGTGTAGGAAAACCTGCGCCGCCCATGCCAGAAATTCCGGCGTCAGCAATTTTTTCAACTATTTCATGGTTAGATAATAAGTTTAAATCAGGACATACTTCTCTTTTAATCCAAGTATCTAAACCATCAACATTAAGGAATATACATAATTGACTCAAGCCAGATGGATGAGCAATAACTGACATTTTAATCGCACTAATAGTACCGCTAGTCGGTGCATGGATCGGCACCTCCATAGGGTTTGTACCGTGTGTTAATGGCTGCCCTTTAAGTACGTAATCACCTATGCGGACCAACAAATCACCCTCAAGGCCAATATGCTGTTGAAGTGGGATAATCAATTGTTGTGGTAAAGCAAGTTGCTTTATAGGTTTACCTGAAGTTAAGGTTTTTTGTTCTGGTGGATGTATACCACCATGAAACTCCCAAAAGTGTCCACTTGTGATGCGTTCTATTATTGATTCCATCATAGTATCCTAATTCACTTGCTTGACTGGAATGCTGTGTAAATCCCATTGCCAATTATGAATTGTCTCAGGTATTTCACGCATTTCAATACAATCTACAGGGCAAGGAGCAACACATAAATCACACCCCGTACACTCATCTATGATGATAGTATGCATTTGTTTTGCTGCACCTATGATGGCATCAACAGGGCAAGCTTGAATGCATTTGGTACAACCTATACAATCTTCTTCGATTACAAAGGCAACTTTAGGTCTGTTACTTTGTGAACCATCATCTTTAACGTGACTTTCATCTATGGGCTGAACTTCTACACCCATTAAATCGGCTATTTTCTTAATGGTATCTTCGCCACCAGGGGCACATTTATTAATAGCTTCGCCATCTGCGACTGCTTGTGCATAAGGTTTACAACCGGGGTAACCACATTGACCACACTGTGTTTGAGGAAGTAAGGCATCAAGTTGTTCAACAATAGGATCAGCATCTACTTTGAAACGAACAGAAGCAAAGCCGAGTAGGGCTCCGAATAAGGCAGCAATACCGCCCAAGACAAGAATGGCAATAAGGATGTTCATGTTATAGCTTCACCAAACCAGTAAATCCTAAGAAAGCTAATGACATTAATCCAGCAGTAATCATAGCAATTGCAGTGCCTTTAAAAGGACCTGGTACATCAGCGTTTGCTAATTTTTCACGCATGGCTGAAAACATAATCAAAACTAAAGAAAAACCGAGAGCGGCACCAAAACCATAAATAATTGATTCGAAAAAACCATGCTCTAACCTTAAGTTTAGTAGGGCAACACCTAATACAGCGCAGTTTGTAGTGATTAATGGTAGGAATATACCTAATAAACGGTAAAGACTAGCACTGGTTTTATGAACTACCATTTCAGTAAATTGAACAACAACAGCAATAACCAAAATAAAGCTCATGGTTGTCAGGTATTCAAGGTTTAGAGGTACAAGCAGGTAGGTAGTAACTAAATAACTGAGGAGGGAAGCCAACGTCATAACAAAAACAGTGGCAAATGACATGCCTATAGCCGTTTCTGTTCGCGAAGAAACCCCCATGAACGGGCAAAGGCCAAGAAATTGCACTAAAACAAAATTATTTACGAATACAGTGCCAACGAGTAGTAACAGGTAATCAGTCATTTACTTTAGAGGTCTTAGGTTAATCATTATAATAATTCAGCTATTATCCTTGTTTTTACAGGAGATAACAACACAAGAGATGTAGGGGTATTGTTATTTATATCGAATTTACATAATAAGAAATAACTAATACTGGATATAAAAAAAGCCGAATGAGGTTAATACATCCGGCTTATCAATTTGAAATACATTTTCTAACTAAAGAGTATTATTAAAGCTCTGCAGGTTTTCCTACATAGTAACCCTGGCAACCGTCGATAAATAATTTTTCTAAAGTATGTTTCTCTTCTTGGCTTTCAACACTCTCAGCTAATACGCTAATGCCAAGCCTATGGGCTAAATCAACCATTAAGCGTAAGAAATATTGGTTGTTCTTATCATCATCAATATCACGAGTATAAGAACTGTCCATTTTAATGTAATCAGGCGTTAAATCTCTAAAGAATTTAAAGGAAGTTAACCCAACACCAAATCTTTCAACCGTTACTCTTGAGCCTACACGATGTAATACTTCTACTAGACGTTTTGCTGTTTTAATATTGTGTTGTAAACCAAGTTCTGATATTTCAAACACCAACCTAGGAGCTGCAGCAGGCTCACGTAATAACTTACGCTCTAGCCAAATCATAAAGTGTTCATCATTAATACTTCGAGAACTAATGTTGATACCAAAACTACTGTCTAACAAGTTTTTATGGGTAATTTCTTTAATTACAGTGTCGATAATGAGACGATCCACTTCAACGATCTTGTCAAGTTTTTCCGCCATAGCAATAAAGGTAGCTGTGGGTAACATGTCATCATTAGTATTTAAGAATCGAGCCAGGATCTCTCCATATACACGACTGTTTCTTCCACTTGGTTGGATAGGTTGTAGTAATAACTTAATACGTGAACCTTCTAAAACGCTGTCTATTTTTTGTCGCCAATTTTGATTACCAAAATTAGAACTATTGTCGGATAAAATATCCACATCTTTTTGTGAATACCATGAGTTTGATTTTTGCGTTTGAGCAACACTAACCCCCGTATCTGCTAATGCTAATAATTCACCTAATGGTTTTGATTTATCAAAAAAGACTAAACCAGTAAATGCAACAGAGTCTAATTCATTAATTTCTTGATAATCATCAAACTTAACATTTAATTCTTTTGCCATTTCTTCTGCAGACTTTAGTTGTTCATTCGGTAATATAGTAGCAAAATCAGAACTATTTAAGCGGTATAGTTTTCCTGTTGGTCTGGTTATTAAGGTTTTTTTGATTATATCAGTAACTTTCAATATGTAGTTGTCACCGGAATTATAACCTTGTACTTTATTAATAGTTTGTAATTCAGAGCAACGAGTAATTAAAAGAACACCAAAATTAACAGGGCTTTCACTTACTATTTCATCCTCATAAAATTGAATGAAGCGATTACGATTTTCTAGACCTGTTAATGTATCAATATGAGCTTCGGCTTCTAAGTTAGATGCCGTTTTGAATTGCTCGGTCATCATCGCTCTAATTTCATCAATACCTTCCTTTAAAGCCGGAATTTTTATTGATTGATCTATAGCACTTTGTTTAGTTATGAAGTCACCTTTATTAATTTGGGCTAATTCATTGCTGATTTCTTTACTGATAATACCGAAAATATTTTTTTGTAATCTATAACTTAGTTTTGCTGAGATTAAAATGAAAATAAGAGTTAACACAAACCCAGCTATAAATAATTTGGTCAAAAAATTAATAACTTCAGGAAAAATCAATTGATACTGAACTTGTAGCTGCAGTTTTCCGGTTGAAACTGTTTTACGTTTTGCTAAAGCCGAATCGAGTGGACCAAGTTGATTATTTTCATAATTAAAGATGACAGTACCTTTATTTTTAATTACCAATGTTTGATAATTAGCACTAGCCTTTAATACAGTAGCTAGAGTAGTAGCAATTTCTTCTATAGGTTTATTATCAACATCACTAACAAGGGTTTGACTAATAGCTTGTATGCTTCGTTGATGTGAATCGGTTTTATTTTCGATATAATTAGATAGCAATACAAAAGCAATAGCAGCGAGTGCTATATTAAATAGTAATGAAAATAATGTATTTTTGATGAATAACTTAGAAAATTTATACATGATGAAATTAAATACTCCGTTTAAACCCTATCAAGAGGTAATATATACCGCTTACATGCAATTTTTTTGTATAAAATGATAGCTATATTATAGGTTCAATAGTAACGCATTGTAAAATATAAATTTAATTTATCTATATTTCATCCTGTTTTTTTATTGTATTTCACTCAGTACTAAATAGTGCAAAGAACAATTTTATAACTGAAAGTGCCGAATGCCCCTTGCGCTTGTTAGCACACCACTATATAATTTCATTATTAAAACTTAGTAAGATGTCACTGAATAAACTCACGAAGGTTGTGTTGTTTATATTCTTATTAAATTTATTAATAGCTCAGCTATTAATAACCAGATTAAACTGATAGATATATTTGTTTAATTAGGGCGAAAACAGTGAAATAAGCCCCTATTTTGGGGTTTTTTTGTTTTTATAGCTGTTTTTTGTTATTCATTGAATGAAAAACACGATATTTAAAGCAAATACAGCAATATTTCGTTGGGCTATATGCCCTTTTTTTATATCTAAAATTTATATTGTACACCTTATGTACCTATCATAAGTGTAGAGTAACAGGAGAAAACGCTTGGCTAAATTTGAGCAAAAACTAACTGACTTATTAAGACCTGCAGTCGAAGAAACTGGCAAAACCTTGCTAGGTATTGAATATCTCAGTGCGGGCAATAACTCGGTTTTACGTTTGTTTGTTGACCATGAGAATGGCATCAATGTTGATGATTGTGCAGAAGTAAGCCGCCAAGTAGGTGCTTTATTAGATGTAGAAGACCCTATCAGCAGCGAGTATAGTCTAGAAGTTTCATCACCAGGTGTTGATCGTCCATTATTCGAATTAGCACATTATCAGGCTGTTATTGGTGAAATTGTAAATGTAAAATTAGCGATGCCTTTAAATGGACGTAGAAAATTTAAAGGGCCGTTAGTTGCCATAGAAAACGATACCTTAATTGTAGAAGTTGACACTATCGATTATGAACTTGCTATTAGCAATATAGTTAAAGCAAATCTTGTCGCAAAAATTTAAACCTTGAATAAATTAAAATAAGTTCACATAAATTAAAGGCTAAGTAGCATGAGTAAGGAAATATTACTGGTTGTTGATGCGGTTTCTAATGAAAAAGCATTACCAAGAGAAAGCATTTTTGAAGCGATGGAAACCGCTTTAGAAACAGCTACCAAGAAAAAATATGAAGGTGACATTGAAGTTCGTGTTGCTATCGACCGTATAACGGGAGAGTTTGATACTTTTCGTCGTTGGTTGATTATAGAAGACGGTATTCCAATGGAAAATCCCTATGCCGAGATTGGTTTAGCGGCAGCACAATATGATGATCCATCATTAAATATTGGTGATTATTCTGAAGATCAAATTGAGTCAGTAAAATTTGACCGTGTAACCACACAAACAGCTAAACAAGTTATCGTACAGAAAATTCGTGAAGCTGAACGTGCACTAATTGTTGATGCTTACCAAGACCAAATTGGTGAAATCGTTACGGGTGTAGTTAAAAAAGCTAGCCGCGAAAGTGTTATTGTTGATTTAGGTAATAATGCAGAAGCGATTATCTACCGTGATGACATGTTACCACGCGAAACATTTCGTCCAGGTGACCGTGTTCGTGGTTTGTTATATGAAATTAAACCAGAAGCTCGTGGCGCACAATTATTTTTAAGCCGTACGAAACCTGAAATGCTAATCGAGCTTTTCCGTGTTGAAGTACCAGAAATTGGCGAAGAAATGCTTGAAATTATGGGCGCAGCTCGCGATCCTGGTTCACGCGCAAAAATTGCCGTTAAAAGTAATGATAAACGTATTGATCCTGTTGGTGCTTGTGTTGGTATGCGTGGTTCACGTGTACAAGCCGTATCTGGCGAGTTAGGTGGCGAGCGTGTTGATATAGTACTGTTTGATAACAACGTTGCTCAATATGTAATTAATGCTATGTCACCTGCTGAGGTTGCTTCAATTATTGTTGATGAAGACAAAGGCACAATGGATATTGCTGTAGAAGAAAGCAATTTAGCTATGGCCATCGGTCGTAGCGGTCAAAATATTCGTTTAGCTAGCCAATTAACTGGTTGGGAACTAAACGTAATGACTGTTGCAGATATGAAAGAAAAGCATCAGGCTGAAAATGATAAAGTTTTAAACTTATTTATAGATAAGTTAGACCTTGATGAAGACTTTGCCACATTACTTGCTGAAGAAGGCTTCACTTCATTAGAAGAGATTGCTTATGTACCCGTTGCTGAAATGATGGACATAGATGGTCTAACTGAAGAAATCATCGAAGAACTTCGTGAACGAGCTAAAGAAGCGTTAACCACGCAAGCATTAGCTAGCGAAGAAACTTTAGAAGGTGCAGAGCCAGCACAAGACTTACTTGACCTTGATGGTTTAGAACGTCACTTAGCATTTGTTTTAGCTAGCCGAGGTGTTCGCACACTTGAAGACTTAGCTGAA
>Ga0308012_10001869_pt1 | contig 10979 bp, 12 predicted proteins | sample Neamet179_FD_203133 | JGI IMG/M metagenome (GOLD analysis project Ga0308012, IMG submission 203133) | Marine microbial communities from water near the shore, Antarctic Ocean - #179 | ecosystem: Environmental > Aquatic > Marine > Unclassified | place: Southern Ocean | collected 2014-07-25 | reverse complement strand
ATAAGATATAAAAAGAAGATGGTAAAGGGGGGCTTTATAAGTTTCATGGGGATATCATTACCCCCATGATTATTATAAATAAGCATCTTCATTGATCACGGAGATATAAAGCGCTTTATAGTTGGAATTTTCCTTTATTCTGCCATAACGTCTACGCCCGTATAAAGCATTATTTCTAAATCACCATCGGTAACGGTTAAAGTAAAAACGTACTTTCCAGGTTTAGGGAAAACAATATTGGCGACAGGAGTAAAACGGTTTTGGTTATCAAATAAGGCATCTGCTGGACCTTCAATTTGACGCCATTCTACTTCTGGAAAAGTAAGCGGTTGACCGTCGTCATTAATGGTTGCGCTAATAATGCCTTTATTACCGATTATTTTGCCAGGTGAATTAATGATAGCCGTAGGGGGTTTATTATCTTTTAATTTACTTTTATTTACTGCTGGTTGAGGTTGAACGGTACCTGTATCTTTTTTCGCCGCCCACAATATTAATCGTAGTGAGAATTCTCTATTGTCTACATGTGAGTAGCGAGTGCCTGCACCAGCATTCCAAAACATATTACGATCAAATAACCCAATGACTCGTCCTTTTCCAGGTTCTAAACTAGATAAAACGGCATCTGTGTCTTTATTGTATGGTTGATCTATTTTATTAACCCTTAATTCACCACCTAAACCACCATCCTCTAATGTGGCTAAAACTTTTGCAGGGGCAGATGTGCGTACTAGGCTAACGCCTTCACCACGAAATCGTATACCGCCATCTTTATTAAAATCGTTTAAATAATGATCTTCGGTGAAATGAGAAACTAAATAGTTTCCCGCGCCATTATCCGTTAAGAAATACATGCCAAATTGAGTAGATATGTCATTATCGCTGAGGCGTCCTAGTTCATTATCAACCCCAACGGAATTCCAATGACCACCAAAGGCACTATCAGACCATATAATTAACCCACCGCCATTATTAACCCAGTTATTAACAGACTGAGCTTCTGCTTGGCTAAATCGACGTTGATTAGAGGCAAGAAGCACTACGTCGTAATTATTAAGATATTCTTCGGTCAATATTATGTCTTGGTCATAAGCTTCTACGGCATTAGCGCCAATAGTGGTTAAAGCTGTATTGAATTCTGATAATCCTAGAGGGCCTTTATCGGATAGGCGCATAGGTTCAAAAGGGGTTTTATCATTTGAAGGTACATCACCCTCAGCAGAAACATCACCATAAATATACAGTACAGAAAGTTGGCTTGTTGTGTCAGACTCATTGCTCACACACGCGGTGAAAACGAAGAGTGATGAGGTTATAATTAATAGACGAGATAAAATGTTTTTCATGTTAATACTCAGTTAAAAAATTTATCTATCCTAGCAAGTTTTTGATTTTTATTATAGATATTTTGTAATTACTCAACCTAAAAAAAATTATTTGCAGTCTTTAGAGTGTTCGAGCTCTTTGATCCTTTTAGACTTAATCATCACTGTGTCCTGCTAAAGCAGAATTAGACTCTTTTATAGTAGACTCTAGAACTCAATTGGAGAGTAATAACCATTTGATTTATGAAGCCTGAGTTTATTTTAATATCTGAAATAGGCATCAACATCTTCCTTCACACCATGACGTGTTAAATTATAGATATTTAACAACACTCATTTTTATAAGTAATATATTAAATAGGGCTCTATAACTTAAAAAATCAATGGGTCTAAAATAGAAATAACTTGAGGAAGATTTAGCAAGCAACTGATAATCAACTGGCAACAAAACGAAAAAGGCCGATTCATGACGAATCGGCCTTTAGATATCTATTTATATAAGTTTAGTGGTGCGTTGGGGAGGTTCAATAACTCCACCTAAGTCATTATTAACAAACAATTAAAAATACTTGCGTTTATTTTGTACTACCTACTGTACTACCATAAGAAAAAGTCATAACGAATCACATCGTTTTAAATATTCCCTTCGTTCAGTATCCATTATATTATCCTTTTTAAAATAATCATGGAAATTTTAATATGGAACATTTTAACTTTTTATCATACGAGTACTATAAAACTTTTTATTCATACCAAGGTTATTTAAAAAAGTTAGCCTTAAATCTATCTTTAACTTTCATATCAGGGGGGTTATTCACATACTCCTTCATTGACTTAATATTTTTTGCATCCCATAGCAAACCTCATATTTATTATCCTATGGGCTTAATGCTGATTTGCGAGTTAGTTTTTTTATCATCCTTCGCCCGCCTAACATACAAAAAGAAAGAATTAATAATAATAAAACTAAAACAAGAAATTAACGAAGATAATATTCCAGCTTTTAAGAAAAGGTGGCTACTTGAAACATTTGAAGTAAAGGCTACAGGATATGCTGATATTGCAAAGAATGTATTAGATGCTAACTGCATCCTAAACCAAAATAAACGTTTTCTAGACTTTAATAGGTATAACTTTTATAAGTTAATTTATAATGATAGTGCAAAAGTTAGGGTGCTAAGTTTGTCGCTTGCATTAATCTCAATATTATCAATTATTATCCTCAAAGATCCTAAAGCTCATGAATACCTTTATCACGAAATGATGAACACCAGTAATATCAATATTTTAACTTTTGTTACTCTTGGTTCAATCTATTTATCCCTAACACTAATTTGCATAAAGTATATTGCTCTCAGTATTGTTTATTCTTTAGAAGTTATATTCACATATGTGACTGGGCAAAAAGAAGCCAATGAATACATGTCTAAGTTTCTAATATACGATCTAATTAAATATAATAGAATTGCGATACATAATAAAAAGTCATAGTAATTAAAAACGGGACTGCACTATAAAGTACAGTCCTTTTATTGATAAATTATTCACTACCATTCATCATTTTCTTAAACATTTTTTCAAACGCTTTTTGCATTTCAGGACTTTGGTCTGTTCGAGGTTTACTTAGCTTTTTAATCAACTCTGCTTGCCTGTAATCATCCACTTCACCATAGCTATACAAAGTTGTTAATACGCCAGCATGCCCTAGATTTTGACTCCATGCTTTAAACTCTTCAGGGCTCTGGCATAACTGCTCACCTATTCGAACTAAAGTATCTCTAAAGCTATGTGGGTTGAAGTATTGAAGACCTGCGGCTTTAAATGTTCGCTTGAATAAATCACGTATAGGGTTAGCTGTTGTCCAATGTTCTTTTAATACACCGCAAGCGCTAAATTTCTTATCTTTAGTATTGGCGACTTTCGTTTTAGGGAATAATGGATCGTCATGGCTGAACAATAACTCAGTTTTCAAATGCGCTACCCACTCTGTCAATATTTGCACAGGTAACTCACCAACAGGAAAAAAATAAGTGGTAAAGGTTTTACTAAACTTTGTATTAACTTCACGGGCATCTTGAAACACAGAACCGTTTAATAAGTCTACATGCTTAACTTTAAACGATGCTATTGCGCTATCCCTTGCGCCTGTTAAAAGAGTAAATGCTATTAACGCCCTATTCCTTTTTTCAATATCGGTATTACTAGGCATGCCATTTAGTACATGGGTTATTTGTTCTAAGGTTGCCACTGGCTTTTTGCGTTTAGCGCCAGCAATACGCGTATCTTTTTCAGATAAGTTAAAGTAGTCCGCATCGGTATAATTGAAACGTGATTTATAACCTGTCTGCTGTGCCAACCATTGAAAAAAAACCTTCAAGTGATTGCATGTTCCGTTAATTGTAGACTTACTTAAATTCTCTCCTGTTTTTAAGCTTTTTTGGCTAAGTAATGAGTTTTTAAAAGCCACCGCTTGATTAAAGTGAAATGCTTTAAAGTCTTTAAATTTATTGTATTCCTCAAAGCGTTTTATCGCCTTCGAAATACAATCTATTGATGCTTCACTATGGCGCTTTGCCTCCTTCATAAAAGTTATATATTTACGCTTAATTCTTTCATTATTAATATCATGATTTTTCATAGGTCACCTGTCATATTAAAAGTACTGTTTAGGAAGAGCTTGAACAACTAACTTAATCGCAACAATTTGCGGTACACGGCAAACCTTATCCCTAATAGCCTCTGAAAGCCCATAGACGTAATCGCATTCAATTTTGTTAGTACCACTCGAATAATGAGAAAGTACGATAGGAGCGGTATCAGAGCGCCAAGGAGTACCCGTCAAAGCTAAGGTGAATACAGCGCTATCCTGAATATTAAGGATTATCTGTTCTCCCCATGCGTTCGCGTTTTCTAGAGTAGAACCCGAGCAATGATGAATCTCATCGAAAATAGCAAATACTCGATATTTTTTAAAAAGTCCCCAAAAGTCATCTTCAAGATATTGCATGCTCTGATAAGTCAATGAATGACCTTTCGAACCTAACAGCCCATCAAACTTCTCACCAATGACACTTTCTAAAGTTTCGCTAAAATCAACACAAACAACAGATGAGGGAGAAAAGCAAATAACAATATCCGCAAGAGCCCGTTTAAGCATTTTATCTGCAAGTGCCGAAGCCATATAGGTTTTACCCGCTCCAGGTGTAGCAAGAGCCAAAAAGTGTTTCTTACCACTAGTATATTTATCCAAAGCTAAATAAATACACTCGCTCTGCCAGTTACGTAATTTCATGGTATCCCTAATACTTGGTTGAGATAATATTTTCAACGGCCTTAATATTTCCAAGAAGTTTGCTGTTATGTTCACGCACTTCGTTGTATTTCGGTTGTAATTTTGCATGAAGTTTCGGAAACTGATTACAAAGGCGTTTGTATTCGTCAGCTTCACCAAGACCGGTTAACAACTCATTTTTATAATGATTTAGTCTATCCACCAAGACTTTATCTAAGCTTTCTGTTACTTCAATTTCTTTTTCTATGTGTGCTGTCGGGATAACCGAAATAGCGGCAGGATCAAACATCTCCGTTTTGATAAATGATGTTATTTCCTTTTTCTTTGAAATAGACTTTTTCAACCATCCTTTATTTACTAGCTTCAATAGCTCGGTATAAACAAATCTTCTCGCATCGTTAGGGTCCATTTTATCATCGCCTTTCAATGCTAAATACGCTGAACGTACTTCTATAGCTGAGAAGTGATCAAAATTAGGTGCCACAATAATTTGCGCAACAAGGTCGTTTAATTTCATGTAACACTCCGAACGAACAAATAATAAAAGAAAATAAATAATGAGCGTATGAACTCACCATCTTTACTGGGTAGGTTTATAATCCGTGGGATTATAAACCGTGATATTATAATCCGCAATGTGAAACAGTTGTTTATTTGGGTCAGAGGTTTATCCAGTGAACAATTTAATACAAGAATTTGCAGAAAAAGTAAGAGTAATGAGGTTAGAAAAAAACATATCTCAAGACGCCTTATCTAAGCTCACAGATATAGACAGAAGCTATATAGGCCGTATCGATCGAGGCGAAGTGAATATCACGCTTGATAAGCTTTTTAAGATATCAAAAGCTTTAGAATGCCAGCCATCGGAATTAATGCCTAACATTGAATATTCCAATGAGTAAAACCACATAGAAAGGATCATGACCTAGTAGCTATATATTTTTAATTGAAAAAGGCAAAACATTCTTTTATTTTAAAAATAGCCTCAAGTACCATCCCTTATCTAAACGGTTTAATTTCAATATCTACATGTGTTTAAGGCGCTCTGCAAAGCCATTACGCTCAGCTAACATTTCATCGTACATATTGTAAACTTGCTGAATATGCTCCCACAGCATCCTATTTTGATCTTGATAGGATTTTGTTATCGTTTGGCTTTCAGTGTTTGATACCTTCAAATCAGCAATTACTTTTTTCAGTTTTTCAACTTCTGTGCCTAACATGATTGATTCAGTTTTATTTTTCTGGCGCTTTTGAGCCGTTTGTATATCGCCCAGTTTTGCAGGGTATTGTTTATAGATCGCTGAATGAGATAACCCAAGCCGACTCGCCACTTGGCTGACATTTATTTTTTCATTTTTCAACGTCATTTCTTTAAGTATATTGTCAATTTTTTCCTCTACAGAGAGTTCAATTATTTCTGTCATCTCACGCCTCCTTCACTTTAATGGTTAATTGATTAATGATAGTACTGGCCGCTTCAAGGTTATCGTTAAGTGCCGTACTAAAAGCTTTAAACCTTATCTTTAACTCTGGTGGTAACTTCTCAAATCCAGCTAACTGTGATTCACATCGTTTTTTTATCACAATCCAATGTGGTAAATGTCGAGGTGTGGCAATGTAGCTATCACATGAAACACAGTGACTTGGATCAGCGGCGTTTCGTACCTTACATCCTGAACCTTTGGTGCAATATCCATGTGATAACCCTCGAAAGTTATTAGTATGCTTTGCCGCGAAATCTAATAACTCCTGCATATTATTAAAATGGGGAGAACTACCGGTTGTTAAATCTTCACTTAATATATCTGTTAATTTAGCAATGAAATTCTGACCACCTTTTCCTGCCAAAGACCCCTCTTGTGCAGCGGTAACCATGTCTTCCATTGTTTGAGAGAACAAAAATTCTGAAAAACTGTCTGTCAAACTAACCAACTCTTCCATTGATTCATATCCTCGTTGGCTATAAACCAAGGTCATCATATTTTCTAAATGTTTATATTGATATTTGATGTCGTCTAGGTCACCTAATCGATTAGCCACAATAAACCATGCAAACGTATGTCTAAATTGATGAGCCGTAAAATTAAAATAAACACCAACTTCATAAGGTTCTTTGAATTTTTTATGGTTCGAGTTTACCGACTGATAATTACACCCCATACGATCCAATTCATGAATGTCTTGCTCTTTTACTGCAATATGAAAGATCTTATTGAGATTATCAAAGGTATTCTTTGTTGATTTGACATTGATAGAAAAACCACATGACTTTTTATAAGGCATTACTCCAAATAAAGTTCTGTTTTCTAAACCAAACCTGAAGTTTAATTTAATTCCCATAGGTAAAAACTCACCATGATGCAAAAGATACAAAGAAGCTCTTTCTCTGTATACTTGATTAACCCTTGCCATTAAATCCACAGCTTTGTATGTTATTTCATTAGTGATCCACTCTAATTTCTGAGTGCCATCTGTTGTTTTAGACAATAATGTCTTTAAATAAAATTTTCCGTTTTTATCTATTGCTGAGTCGTCTGTTAGTGCCATTGCTTCATTGTGACGCATTCCTGTATAACTAAGAACTAAAGCGAACGTATATCGACGTAGATTATTGATTAAGAGATGGTAACTATTAAGCTCTTCACTTTCCTCTTCGCTTAAGGCATTGATAGAAACACTATCTTTCAATTTAGACACCCCTAAATCAGGTATTGCCGCATTCAATTTTTTTTGCAATAGACTCCAATCATCAAAAATATTTTCCGCTGCTAATATATGCTTCTCACTAGCCTTGAGCACTTGCTTCATGATTCTAATAGGTATAATAGAGTGTTTTTTTTCCTTTCACTTTTTAGTAAAGTAAAAGGAAAAAAATATTCATTCATTAGCTCAAAGAATACATTAGACTCTACAACACCATAAAGATTTAACCATTTAATAGCTGTAAGTATGGATAAAGAAAATGATGGGTGTTTTTGTAAGTTTGAATTTTGTACCAATTCAATAATAATATTTCTAAGTTTTAATTCTGGTACGCTGTAAATGTCAGAAAAACTATTAATTTGATATCGTTGTAACCATTTGGCTAAGCGCTTTAAATCTCCAATTACCTGTCGAATTGTCGCCCAACCCAATGGGTCACCTCCTTCTCTAGCTCCTTGAGTGTAAATTCCAATAGTCATTGCTTTTAATTGATATTGATATTCAGGTCCAATGTCATTAAAGGTGATAGTTAATTTATTGCCTTGTGAATACCAAGAATCATCACCAAACACGGTTAATTGATGTTTATTAGTACGTAAATAATCCCAGAGAACGCATGGTGACAAATCATCTAAATTAACACTTTCATAAGGGTTTAAACGAATCAACCCGTCAATATGAAGACATTTTTCAATGGCATCGGCTATTTCACTCATATAATATCACCCACATTTTTTTGTACTGATGTTACCGCGAAGGCCCAGAAGGGGTGCATCCCATTCTGCTCTAATAGTTCCTGACCTTTCTTAACTGCCATTGCATTTTTTAGCGACACTTGCTTTAAAATAGCAGCAACTCGTTGATGTAATGCGTCAATCGCATCTTGTTGAAAATCATTATTGTCGATATCGGAAATGCTGGCAGACATATCAGCAAGTACATAATCTCGATAACTTAATAATTGCCATACATGGTCGGGATCTGCCACCGTTCTAAAATGTTTACACCAAATACAAGCTAAAAAATCACTGCACCAAATATCTTCTTTATCTGATAAGTGCCGGTGTTCCTTTTTATACTGCCTTGCCTCAGCATCATTACCTTTTGAAGCACACTCGCCTGTAGGTGTTTTTTGCGTGGTACCGTCATCAATCATCAACACCCTAATCTCAGGGTCTATTTCTCTCCCCGTAAAATAGCGCTGCATTACGTCTACGGCCGTGTGCAGTGTTTGTTGAGTTTGCACTTCACTTATCCGTTGATAATGCTGAATAAACGTATCGAATGTATGCAATTTAACTGACTCGTAGGCTCGCATCTGCTTGGCTACTTCACGATATAAATGATTAGCTCCATTTTTTCTTATCCGCATTGAATTGTAAGTAACGTTACATCCTATGCGAGTTAACACGGTTTTGATATGAGCAACGATGTTGGATGAATCAAGTCGGTAAATATTGGTTCTGTCTTTGAAAATAAAAAGGTATTTTTGTACATCATCATTACCGAGATCACGATAGGTATGCGTTAACGTATCACGAACAAAAAGAATATCTCGCATCACACTATTTACGGTGCGACCGTCTAAAGAATAGGTATCAATGTCATAACCTTTACGTGGCTTTTGTATCAATAGCGTGATGCTTTTTCTAGATGTTGGTAACGCTACATCGCTAATATCAGACAGTTCAATATCCGACATTGGTGACGTATTCCAACAACTTTTCATCTGAATACGAGCAAAATAAAGGGCTAACAATGTCTTCTCAGAATCAGATTCACGAATACCTTTTTCGATATAAAACACTAATTCTTTCAGTTCATCCTCAGAATATAAATCTTCGATATTTAAACGACGAGCGTGTCTTTGATAGCGCTTAAATGAAATTTTATAAGCTTCTACAACTGGCTGAATTGTGATCTCCATCAACCACCGAACTAATTCATAATAAGAGGTCCCTGTTCTTAAACTCATACTTTTGTGTTTAACGTCAGACTGTACCTGTTGAAAAATATATTTTTGAATACGATTATTATTAATACTCAGGCATCTAAAACCATATGTCTCAAGTTCATTTTGGTAATTTGGCAAAATATACTTAAGCAATATTCGAATCATTTTATTAAACCTTGTTTTTAAGGTCACAATGTTATAATTTTTTTCAGAAAGAAGGTCGGTCTCAGATTGATGAATACCCTTTATTTCTTTAATTATTACAGGGCAAATTTTATAAATTTCAGATAAACCGACATACCTGAATTTTTTTTGTTTTGAAAAATAGAAAGGCAATATATTAGCTATATAATTATGACGGTGTATTTCATGCTCAAAGTATTCTTCTAAAAACAATATCAGTTCGGTAAACCTCTCTCGTGACAATATAATCATCGATTTTTTTAACAGTTCAAATTGATTAGCTTTGAAACAGTTTAACCCAGTACCATTTAGAAACTCAGGATGGGCATTTAGTACCGTCGTAATACTAGAAACATTCATAATAAAACGTTTCGTAATAGACGTTATACCATGCTCTTTTTGACCCGTAAATTTAAGGGACCCTCCTACTTTATCTAAGTGAATTATAATAAGGGGATCCATTTCAAATAAATCACTTACGTCAATAGATTTATGATTGATTTTGATCTTCACAACTGAAAACCTTAAAGGTTCGTAAGCTTTCAAAACACTAAACAGTGCTAATTCAAGAATACAATGTTTGTCTTTAATAGGGTGTTTTTTGAATAAGGATCTAAAGTGATTTACAGAATCAAACCATAACAGCCCTTCGTCACGGAGTCCGATAATCACAGGAGTGTGTGTATTACACAATAAGTTTAAGCACTTGTTCGCTAACTGTGCCACAGCAAGTTTACTTAAACTAGTTAACGAAGAAGTTTCATTCCAACGGGTAATAGCTATTTTAAACTCACAACCCAATCGGTAATCAACTCTATACCAATTTAATAAATCAATACCCGTATTAACTACGGTTACTTTACTTGGCCTTAGAACTGAAGGTTCAATACATTTAGCAAAATGAAACAGGCAACGCCTGAATATCACATCGTCGTTTTTACTTAATTGGCTTGCGACCACTTCCAGTTTCAACCAATGTTCGTCAACCAACAACAAATTAATACTCTGCAAAATATCCTTAGTTTCTGAACGTAATACGGGATATTTCAGTATTAACTGTTTGAAAAACCTTAAATGCAACCTACCAGCGCTGTGTTTAATAAGGATAGGTCAACAAGTTCATCAAGCATCATCGCCTCCCTCATCTTCCTCTTCTATTTTAAAAGCGTCTTCTTGTAAGGGCGCTAAAAACTCGCCAAACAACTTATCTACCCAGCTCGCCATTTGCTTATCGAAGGTTAACGACCGAGCAAAGTTAATATACTTTTGCGTAGTTGAAAAATCGGCATGCCCCATTAACGCCATTAATTTAAATTGCACAAAACCAATGGGAAGATTTTTATGAATAAGAAATCCAGCCAAATTGGTGGCAAATGTTGAACGCAGTCGTGAAAGTCACGTTTCAACACATTACCAACAAGCTTCAACTCTTTACGCACCCTAGAAATTACGTTACCAACAGACTTAGGTGACATAAATTTACCTGAACGATTTAAAAACAAAGCAGCATCATCACAGT
>Ga0308012_10001866_pt1 | contig 10991 bp, 8 predicted proteins | sample Neamet179_FD_203133 | JGI IMG/M metagenome (GOLD analysis project Ga0308012, IMG submission 203133) | Marine microbial communities from water near the shore, Antarctic Ocean - #179 | ecosystem: Environmental > Aquatic > Marine > Unclassified | place: Southern Ocean | collected 2014-07-25 | reverse complement strand
CAATTGCCAACGAAACCTACAATTTGAAAGTCCCAGCATGGCTAACCTTCTACGCAAACCCACAGCCCCCACCGGAAAGTGTCATGATATCACCGCCGATAGCGCAAATTGGGGTTACGTGGGATTCGGTCTGTATAAGTTGCAGCCTGGCGACAGCGTACAAGAGGCCACGGGCGACCGAGAGGTCATCTTGGTGCTGGTAGAAGGCAAAGCCCAAATAACAGCCGACGGTCAAGACTTTGGAGAAATGGGCGAGCGCATGTCAGTGTTCGATCGCTTACCCCCCCATTGTCTCTATGTGCCCAATAATAAAAGCTGGCAAGCCATAGCCACCACTGTTTGTACTTTGGCGGTCTGCACCGCACCGGGCAAAAGTGGCCACAGACTGCAACGTTTAGGGCCTGAGGGAATTACCCTAACCCCACGTGGAAAGGGGCAAAATACGCGTTTTATTAACAATATTGCCATGGAAGACCGTGACGTGGCCGACAGCTTATTGGTCACTGAAGTCTTCACTCCTGCAGGTAATTGGTCCAGCTATCCCAGCCACCGACATGACGAAGATATTTACCCTGATATGACCTACCTCGAGGAAACCTATTACCACCGCCTCAACCCTGCACAAGGCTTTGCAGTCCAGCGGGTCTATACCGAGGATGGGTCTCTGGATGAAACCATGTCTCCGGCCGATGGTGATGTGATCTTGGTGCCCAAGGGCCACCACCCGTGCGCGGCTCCCTATGGTTATGAACTCTATTACCTAAACGTTATGGCCGGGCCCCTGCGTAAGTGGCGTTTCAAAAACGACCCTGCCCATGATTGGATTGCTAAGCGTGACGCAGATACTCTACCACCAGCCTGAGCCAAGTATTTTCGTGCAATAATCTTAATTTTTCTTGCTAAATAAGCAAGTAAGAGAGAGGGCTAGAGCCTCACGTTCCAATAATCCTATCTTGTCAGACTTAGCCGAATAATAATAGATATCTCCTACATTCAAAATTTTGACCCTACTTTTGATACTAAATTTGGAGCCGCAGGTATTGCCAGCGCAGAACCCTTGGGCAACCTAGGCCCAGATAAAAATTACCCGTTGTTTTTGTCAGCTGGAACACACTCTCATTTCATAAACTGTTATGTATTACACATGTCGCCTAAAATGGTTATGCAGGCTTCGTTCGGTCCACTTTGCCGTACCGTTAGGAGGCTGTGCCAACTATATGGTCACAGAATTAAAAATCTCTTAAGTAAAATTAGTTCCAGCCAACGACTTTACTATAAAAAAAGACCGCACTCACAGTTGAGTGCAGCCTTTTTAAAAAAATATATGGTTAACCCACAAGCTCAAGACCGGAAAAGAAATATGCTATTTCCAAGGCAGCAGTTTCTGGAGCGTCAGATCCGTGCACAGAGTTTTCACCCATCGATTCTGCAAAGTCAGCCCGGATAGTGCCAGCAGCGGCGTCTGCAGGGTTAGTGGCACCCATCACTTCACGATTTTTAGCAATAGCGCCTTCACCTTCAAGGACTTGTGCAAGGATTGGAGCAGAGGCCATGAATTCGCATAATTCCCCATAAAATGGGCGTTCTTTATGCACGGCATAGAATTCGCCAGCTTGTTCCATAGTCATGTGTATCCGCTTTTGAGCAATAATACGCAGGCCAGCGTCTTCAAATTTAGCATTAATCTTGCCTGTCAGGTTGCGGCGCGTTGCGTCTGGTTTAATGATTGAGAATGTGCGTTCCAAAGCCATTGGGGTCGTCCTTTTTATATTTGGTTATCATATCTAATTGTCTGGACGCGCGGTAGCATGGCACAGGATCGATGAAAAGGTACGATTGACGCCCAGCCAAAGCTAGGCCATGGGTGCGGCATGTTAAAAATCCAAGATATCACCTATGCCATCGACGGTCGGCGTTTATTTGAAAACGCCAGCGCCACCATTCCAACCGGACATAAAGTTGGCTTTGTGGGTCCTAACGGGACTGGCAAAACTACGCTTTTTCGTATCATTCGCGGCGAACTTGCCTTGGAGGGTGGAGAAATTGAGCTGCCACGTCGTGCAAAGATTGGCGGTGTCGCGCAAGAAGCGCCCGCGAATGATCTCTCCCTGCTAGAAACTGTATTGGCCGCTGACATCGAGCGGGCCACACTTTTGGCCGATACCAGTCAAGAACCCAACCGAATTTCCGAAGTGCAAACGCGCCTTGCGGATATCGACGCTTGGTCTGCCGAAGGCCGTGCCTCGGCGATATTAAAAGGTCTCGGCTTTGATGAAGCTGCACAAAAGCGCCCCTGCGCTGATTTCTCTGGTGGTTGGCGGATGCGAGTAGCGTTGGCAGCAGTCTTATTCTCGGCCCCTGATATTCTGCTGCTCGATGAGCCCACCAACTATCTCGATTTGGAAGGTACCATCTGGTTAGAATCCTTCCTTGCGCGCTACCCACATACGGTTGTGGTAATTAGCCATGACCGTGACCTGCTCAACCGGGCCGTCGGTGGAATCTTGCATCTCGAGAATAAGCAGTTGACTTTTTACCAGGGCAACTATGACACCTTCGCTAAAACTCGCGCTGCGAAACGCGCAGTGCAGGCTGCAGCTGCAAAAAAGCAAACAGCGCAGCGCGATCACTTACAAAGCTTCGTAGATCGCTTCAAAGCTAAAGCCTCCAAGGCCAAACAGGCGCAATCGCGGGTAAAAGCACTTGAACGTATGGAGCTGATAACACCACCGGAAGAAGTGGCAAAGCGCGTCTTCACTTTCCCACAGCCCGAAGAACTGTCACCACCTATCGTGGCAATAGAAAACGGCGCAGTGGGCTATGGTGGACCGGATATTCTTTCGCAGCTTGAACTGCGCATCGACCAAGATGACCGCATAGCACTTTTGGGTAAAAATGGAGAGGGGAAGTCAACCCTTGCGAAATTAATTTCAGATCGGTTGAAAACCTCCTCAGGCCGTCTTGTTACCCATAATAAGTTACGCATCGGTTATTTTGCGCAGCATCAGGTCGATGAGCTGCAATTAGACGAAACTCCATTGCAACACCTGCAGTCAGAGCGCCCAGACCATAGTCCTGCCCGCCTGCGTGCCATGCTTGCAGGTTTCGGCTTGGGTCCAGATCAAGTGGACACTGTGGTGGGCCGCCTGTCTGGTGGCCAAAAAGCTCGCCTATCACTTTTGTTGGCCACATTGCCCGCGCCGCATTTGTTGATCTTGGACGAGCCAACCAACCACCTCGACATTGAAAGCCGCGAAGCCCTGGTCCAAGCGTTGACTACCTATTCTGGCGCAGTTATTCTGGTAAGCCATGACATGCACCTACTATCATTAGTCGCTGATCGGCTTTGGTTGGTCTCAGATGGTCGTGTTACCCCGTTCGAACAGGATTTGAGCGCTTATCGTGATTTCTTACTGGGCGGGCCTGCCCAGAAAAAATCATCCGAAAAGCCAAAGGCTAAAAAATTTGGTCGTGAGCACCTGATCGCTGCACGTAACGATGTGCGACGAAGTGAAGAGCGGATCGATAAGATCACCCTGATGCACAGTAAACTTCAAGAAAAACTTGCTGATCCTAAGCTTTATGAAGATCATAATGCGGTAGATCTCGCCGTTTGGCAGAAAAAATTCCATGAGATTGAAACGGCGCTCCTTCGAGCTGAAAAGCTTTGGCTTACTGCCAGCAACACAGTAGAGAAGCTCGAGAAGGTTTAATTTTATGGATTTTGCAATTCTATTTACCGCCTCTGCAACATTATTTGTGGTGATTGATCCGATTGGCTTAGCACCTGTATTCGTAGCATTAACCCAAGGTATGGCACCCAAAAAGCGCAAAGCCATCGCCCTGCGGGCTTGTGTCATAGCCTTTGTTATTCTCTCGTTGTTTGGATTGATGGGTGAGTCTGTTTTAAGCTTTGCGGGCATCTCCATGCCTGCCTTCCAAATTGCAGGCGGGATTTTACTATTTCTTACAGCGTTTGAAATGTTATTTGAACTGCGTGGCAAACGCCGCAGTGACAAGGGGGAAGAGAGCGAAGAGGATGATCGTGATCCATCAGTTTTCCCTCTAAGTATCCCGTTAATTGCTGGTCCAGGCGCGATTACCTCAATGATTTTGCTGACTAATGAGGTGCAAAACAATATCTGGCAATTAACCGGCGTATTTTGTGCGATGTTTATTGTTGTTTTGACGGTTATGGTGCTGTTCATGATGGCTGCGTTAATAGAAAAAATTCTAGGGAAAACTGGTATTTTAGTAGTTAGCCGTATTTTGGGCATGCTTTTAGCCGCCCTTGCAGTACAATTTATTTTGAACGGGCTCACAGGCTTTGGGATTGCAATTGGCTGATCTAACAACAACCTAGGCTTTGGGGAGACCTGCTATGGCTGACACACTTGCAAGCGTTGGATATTTGACCATTTTACTGATGGCAGTAGGTGGCTGGTATATGGCCAGTAATCGTCCCTCTATTGGAAAGTCGCTTCAAATAGCTCTAGTTTGGGGGATGATTTTTATGGCAGGTATGGCAATCTACGGCATGTGGAGCGACATTACTCGTAGCTATGTTGCCCAAGTTACGAGCGAAGACGGAGCAATTACCCTGCCGCGTGCTCGCGATGGCCATTACTATGCTACAGTCGAAATCAATGGGGTCAATATCAACTTTTTGGTCGACACAGGCGCTACTGATCTGGTGCTTAGCAGAGCCGATGCAGACAAAATAGGGCTTGATGTATCGGAACTTCCTTTTCTGGGCACCGCTAATACCGCTAATGGCACCGTCCCAATAGCATACACCATCCTTAGAGAAGTGCGCCTCGGGCCACATCTCGACCGCAGCGTCTCGGCTTCAGTCAACGGTGGGGAAATGGATAAAAGCCTTTTGGGTATGAGCTATTTAGGGAAATATGACCGTATTGAAATATTGAATGATAGGTTAGTGTTGCATAGGTAGCGCCATCTTGTGCTCTATCCTATACTGCAGATTTTTGAGCCTGAAGTTCCCAACTACCCTGAGCTTGGCTCCAGTATTTGGCGGCAAGTCCAGCTTGAGTTAGAGATTTCCATTGGTTGCGTGCAGTTTGCATATCGCTTCTATTTTCGTTTTGAAACACAACGCAAACACGTTTGGCTTTCTCAACTTCTTGGGCAGAAACATCAGCCCCATCGATACAGATTAGGCAGTCATGCGGGTACGATTGCCCCGCAATGGTCAGCAGGATCGGTTGATCTGCCTCTCCAGCGTCGCCTGCCAGCCCGTGTGGTACAAAGGTGTCGGAGGGTCCTTGCCAAAGCTTATCATTAAGCGACGCCATCGCTTGGGGATTGTGGCCCCGGATCACCACCCGCCAGCTGTTTGACAAGCATTTAGAAAGCAAAGGAAGCAACGCTTGGTCAACAGTTTGGCGGGTCAGGTGGTAGAAATAGGCTTCACCCACTAGCCGCTTCCTCTTTCATCTCATAGTGATCCGCGATCATTCGGTTCAAGGCGCGCACGCCCCAGCCCGTGGCCCCTTTTGGCGAGAACTCACTTTCCGAAGCAATAGAGGCCACACCTGCAATGTCGAGATGAGCCCAGGGCATATCTTCTTTGACAAAGCGTTGCAAAAACTGACCCGCTGTAATGGAACCCGCAGCCCGAGAGCCCACGTTCTTCACATCTGCGATCCGTGACTTTAGCAATTTATCATAGGCAGGAGCCAAGGGCATGCGCCATGCGCCTTCACCCTCTGCGGTAGCCGCATCAATAAACTGTTTACACAGCCTATCATTGTTGGAAAATACACCCGCCATTTCATGACCCAACCCAACGATAATGGCTCCTGTTAAGGTTGCGAGATTTATCATGCCGGTGGGAGCAAAACGTTCTTGAGTATACCACAGAATATCAGCCAAAACGAGGCGCCCTTCGGCGTCTGTATTTATCACCTCGACCGTATCACCCTTCATGGATTTAATAACATCACCGGGACGGACCGCATTACCTGATGGCATGTTCTCCACCAAACCCACTACGCCTACAACATTAGCTTTTGCCTTGCGCAGCGCCAAGGCTTTCATAGCACCAGCCACGACACCGGCACCGCCCATATCCATGGTCATATCTTCCATACCACCAGCGGGTTTCAGCGATATTCCACCAGTGTCAAACACCACGCCCTTACCCACAAGCGCAAAGGGCGCTTCATCTCCACCACCGTTCCATTGCATAACTACCACTTTCGAGGGGCTATCAGAGCCCTGGCCCACGCAAAGCAGCGTGCGCATTCCCAACTTTTCCAGTGTGCTCTCATCAAAGACCTCGACTGTAATACCTAGCTCAGATAATGCCGATAACTCTGAAGCGAAGGCCGTTGTGGTCAACACATTGGCCGGTGCATTAATTAGATCACGGGTGAAAAATACACCATCGACCATAGCCATTTTAGTATCAATCTCTGCTGCTTGGCCAGCAAGATTATCTACCATTACCCTTACATCTAGGGGCTTTGGATTGGTGTTAGTTTTTTGATCGAGGTATTCATAGTTGCGCATGGCTATTCCTTCGACAAGGTCCGCGATACGCTCAAATTTTCCACCCACCAATAAGATTTTTTCGCAGGTTAATGTTTTTGTAATTTTTACGCCACAACTGCGCGCTTGTGCTATGGTAGCATTACTATTTATTTTAGCTATCATCACAGATTTTACATATAAATCAGTTGGGTAAGCCAAGGACAAAGTATTACCTAGCAACAGGTTTTTAAATTCCTCAGAACATAAAAACCGTTCCAGAGCGCCTTTTGTAACTTTATTGATCCAGCTCGAAACCGCATCTAATTTCTGATCGTCCGACACCAAAATAACAATTTGTCCAGTACACTCTAGTAGCGCGTCAAAGTCCGTTTTTATAACAGAAAATTTTGGTAGCGGTGTCATATAAATTCCTTTTCAAAAGCTGTTAGTAATAGCCTAGCCTTTGTATCCCATATTGACCAGATTCATGTTTCTGTTTTGCTAAAATTACTTTAGCAGGGATGTAGGGGTTATCGAGGGGGGGGAATGACGCGTATAAACACATATATCCTTAAGCAACTACTGACGCTGTTTGGCTTTTTTGCTTTGGTACTAGTGTTGATCTATTGGATCAACCGCGCAGTGCGTCTATTCGACCGCTTAATCGCAGATGGTCAATCAGCCATAGTATTTTTGGAATTTACTTCTCTTACCCTGCCGTGGATGATATCAGTAATCGCCCCAATCGCCGGCTTTGCCGCTGTGGTTTATGTAGTTCATAGGCTGGCGTCGGACAGCGAATTGGTAGTGTTGCAGACCACAGGCCTGTCAGCACGCGACGTTGCCAAACCGGTGTGGATTTTTGCAGTCAGCTTGGCAACCTTAATTATGATTTTAAGCAATGTTTTAGTGCCCATAAGCCAAGCGAAGTTGCACCAACGGCAATTAGAAGTAGCTGAAAACATGACCAGTCGATTACTGACAGAAGGCACATTTTTAAGCCCAAGTAATAATATAACATTTTATTTGCGCCAAATCACTGCAGAGGGTGAACTAGAGGGGGTGTTTCTCAATGACACATCTAACCCCACTAAAAACCTAACCTATTCAGCAGCTAAAGCGTTTTTAGTACGCTCCGATGACGGCCCAAGGTTGGTATTAATAGATGGGCTAATTCAAAACCTTGATCTGTCTACAGACCGGCTTACCGTCACTAAGTTCAATGACTTTGTCATTAATATTGGCCAGATTATCAGTCCACCCTCTGCAACAGTAAAGAATATCGATCATTTTACCAGTTTCAAAATACTTAATCAAATAATGCGAGGTGCCACTCCGGGCAGCGCCACACAATTTGAAGCCATATTCACTTTGCATCAACGCGTTGCAGGACCTTTAATGAGTATTTTTGCTGTGTTGATTGGCTATGCGGTCTTGGTCACTTCCAACTTCAGTAGATTTGGCCTCTGGCGTTCAGTTCTGACTGCCGTGGTATTCTTGATAATATTGAGGTTTATAGAGGGGCTCTGCCTAGATTACGCCCGTCGCTCGGCAGGTGCAATTTGGGTTATGTACTTGCCATTGATTTTTGGTTTTTTGTCGGCTTATGTTTTAATTCTACGTTCTGACCGACCGTGGGCTAAATCAGTGGAAACAGCGCTATGATTCTGCACCTCTATTTTGCCCGTCGGTTCATAATAGCTTTTTTATCAGTAACAGGAGCTTTTTCAGTTTTGGTGATTTTCCTCGATTTCATCGAACAACTTCGACGATTTAGGGGAAAGGATGTAGCTTTAAGCGAAATCATGCATTTAGTAACACTCAATATCCCAGCAACTCTGTACCAAATGTTGCCTTTGATTATGGTGTTATGCAGCGTTATGCTATTTTTAAACCTCGCAGGGAACAGCGAATTGATAGTGGTTCGCGCAGCTGGGCGCTCTGCGCTGCGCTCACTCATCGGCCCCCTACTGGCCGCGCTGGCCATTGGCCTCTTTGCCGTTTTGATTCTAAATCCCGTGATTGCATCAACCCAAAAGCAATATGAAACAATGTTTTCCAGCTTTTCTACTAAAAAGGTCAGCGCTGTGGCACTATCAGCCAATGGCCTTTGGTTGCGGCAAGGCAATGATCAGGTGCAAACAGTGATCCACGCCCAACGTGCCAATCTTGACGGTACCAAGCTTTACGACGTAGCACTTTATGAGTTTGATCTGTCTGGTAAGGCCACAAGACGGGTAGCTGCATATATGGCGACACTAGAAGAGGGGCATTGGAATTTGTTGAACGTTAAAGAATGGCCATTGCAACTCGGCGGAAATGCAGAGGCCGATGCAGATCAAATGCGCCAATATAAAATTCCGACAGAGCTAACAAAGGAGCATATCCATAATAGCTTCGGTAGCCCAGCTTCAATTCCAATTTGGAAACTACCAGCCTTTATAAAACGGTTAGAAAAAGCGGGCTTTTCAGCTCGGCGTCATACCGTTTGGTTTCATATGGAATTGGCATTGCCTCTATTTTTGGCGTCTATTGTCATGATCGGTGCGGGCTTCACTATGCGACAAGCGCAGAGAAACCGCACTGGGCTTCAAGTTTTGTTAGCGATAATGTTTGGATTTGGTTTGTATTTTCTACGAAATTTTGCACAAATACTCGGTGAAAACGGTCAATTGCCGGAGATTTGGGCAGCTTGGATTCCGCCAATCGCAGCCATTGGCTTATCGCTTGCATTTCTTTTACACACAGAGGACGGTTGAATGCGCTTGTTCCTAAGTGTCATATTCCTAGCGTTAAGTAGTCTCACAATATCCGCGCAACAGTTGACCAATTTGATCGCAGATCAGATAGAAATCAACTCGAATGGCGTTTTAGTGGCCAGTGGATCAGTCACAGTATGGCAGGGCGACACTAAGATCACAGCTAATAAAATCTCCTATGAGAGCACAAGAAATTCTTTGAACATAACGGGACCAATACGCCTAACCGATGGTACCAGGACAGTGATTTTGGCAGATCAGGCCTCTCTCTCACAGGATTTGCGCCAAGGTTTAATCAAAAGTGCGCGTATAATTTTCAACAAACAAGTCCAAATTGCAGCGGCCCAAATATCACGCGCAAGCAGTAGATATACTCTGGCCTACAAAGTGGCTGCAACCTCGTGCTATGTATGCGCAGGCGAAACCCCACTGTGGCAAATCAGGGCTCAGCGTATCGTACACGATAAATTGGAGAAGCAATTACATTTTGACAACGCGCAACTGCGTATTATGGATTTACCAGTACTCTTTTTTCCCTATTTGCGCCTACCCGACCCCTCATTAAAGAGGGCTTCAGGATTTTTAACACCGCAACTCACCACATCCACCACCCTAGGCACAGCCATAAGAACTCCTTATTTTTTCAAACTAGGAGATCATAAAGATCTCACCCTTACGCCGATTTTATCGTCGAAAACAAACACACTAGGGTTTAGATATCGCGAAGCCTTTAAAAACGGAAAACTGAGCCTAGAAGGTGCTGTCTCACGCGATAATCTGTCGACAGATCAAAACCGCGGTTATTTATTTGGAATAGCTAATTACGATCTCGACAAGGACTATAAACTGGACGTACAACTCCAGAGCGTAAGCGACCCTTCTTATTTTTTTGAATATGATGTAGCCAAAATTGATAGGCTAGAAACAAAAATTAGCCTCAACCGTACAAAAAGATACGAAAACTCAGAGTTGCGGTTTTCAAATTACCATTCCCTACGTGACAGCGACAGTAATGCAACACAGCCCACTCTGGTTACCGAGGGTATTTACCAGCAACGCATAGTCCCTAGTTCTATCGGTGGAGTTCTGGACCTTGAAAGCAGCTTTCTTGCCAGTTACCGTTATTCAGACATCGACGTCGACAGCGACAGCGATACCGATGGGTATGTTGACGGTTATGACACCGCGCGCTTTTCGCTCGTAGCTAATTGGCAACGCAATTATAGCTATCTAAATGGTATTATCGTAGACGTAGAAAGTCAGGTAGAAACATCGCAATATTTGGTACGCCAGCATAAAAATGTTGATCCAAATATGACTCGGATAAGCACCGCTGCCGCTGTTGGTTTGCGCTGGCCGCTGTCGCGCCACCTTAAAGGTGGTGGAATGCAACATATTGAGCCACACATCCAATTGGTAGGCATGAACAGTCAGTCAGAAGGAATTCCTAACCAAGACAGCACTCGAGTGGAATTCGACGAAGGTAATCTCTATCGTTTAAACCGCGGTCCCGGCTTTGACCAAATAGAAAAGGGTGCCCGAATTAATATTGGCGTTAGTGGCTCCAACCACTATAAAACAAACACAAAAATTGGTTGGGAAATTGGACGAGTCTTTCGCGGAAATAGTTTCGAAAAATTTTCAGAAGCATCTGGACTATCAGGCTCTGTCTCAGATTGGTTGGTGGCGGGGGCAATTGAGACGCCATCAGGCATTGAGCTGGTGGCACGCGCATTG
>Ga0308012_10001860_pt1 | contig 11006 bp, 12 predicted proteins | sample Neamet179_FD_203133 | JGI IMG/M metagenome (GOLD analysis project Ga0308012, IMG submission 203133) | Marine microbial communities from water near the shore, Antarctic Ocean - #179 | ecosystem: Environmental > Aquatic > Marine > Unclassified | place: Southern Ocean | collected 2014-07-25 | reverse complement strand
TAAAGAATTAGAGAAATGGTTGGAGAGTATAAAAAATGTGGCAATCAAAACAAATAAAACGTGGGCTTTTAAGCTTGGAATTAATCAGTCTGCTGCTATCACATGTGTTAAACCAAGTGGTACTGTATCTCAGCTTGTCGATTCTGCTTCTGGCATCCATCCTCGCTTTTCTGAGCATTACATTCGAAGAGTACGTTCGGATAAAAAAGATCCGCTTGCGATCTTTATGGCAGACAAAGGATTCCCAGTAGAACAAGACGTAATGAGTGAAGCTTCTCTTGTGTTTGGTTTTCCGGTGAAGGCTCCTAAGAATGCTATTACTGTCTCAGCAGTCGGGGCAATGCAGCAGCTAGAGCTTTGGAAGACTTATCAGAATCACTGGTGCGAACATAAACCAAGCATCACGGTCTACTATACTGACGATGAGTTTCTACAAGTGGCTCAGTGGATCTGGGATAACTTTGACTTGTGCAGTGGGATTAGTCTTCTTCCTTTCAGCGATCATATATATCAGCAAGCGCCGTATGAAACTATAGACGCTAGTAGGTATAAAGAGTTGTTGAGCGAGATGCCTAAGAATATAAACTGGTCTGATCTTGTTGACTACGAACAAGAGGATAACACCACAGGCTCACAAGAGCTTGCGTGTGTTGGAGGGGCTTGCGAAATAGTTTAGTATGACTATCTTACAAAAAACTCACATACAGCCGGTTACCCCTACTACAAGTAGTCTATATTGGGTGTGGGAAAAAGAACTCACTCCAGAGTTGTGCCAAGACATCATTGGTCGTGCTGGCGGTGATTTTGAAAAGGGAAGACTAATTAGTCCTGAAGATATAGAAACTTACAATGCTTGGGAGCTTTCTGTAAAGGACGATTTTGATGGTGATAAGGATGGCGATGCGGATTTAATTTGGCGCAATAAAAAAAATGGCACTGATGATAACGTCAGGGAGACCAACATTCATTTCAACGATGACGATGACTTGTTCGACATAGTATTTAAATATATGCCAATTGCAAACAAAAACGCTGGATGGAACTTTCAGGTAGACGGCGCAGAAAATTTTCAGATAGCACAGTTTCCTGAAGGCGGGCATTACGATTGGCACATTGATGGATTAGGAGTAGGCTCCATTCACGAACCACAAAACAAAATAAGAAATAATAAGACACGCAAGATATCATTAGTGTTGTGGTTAAACGAAGGCTTTGAAGGAGGAGATTTTGAATTCCATAAAGGTTACATGAAGAATAATGTCATTAAACCAACGCAAGGCACTATCATTATGTTCCCATCGTGGGCAATGCATAGAGTAACGCCGGTAACAAAAGGCACAAGATATTCATTAGTAACATGGTTTTTAGGAAAACCTATGCAGTGAAACAACAAGAGCATAAAAGGAGTAACTATGACAAAGAAATCAACAGAAGCTAATCTATTAGGCTTTAAAATACTTATAGATAGCAAGGGTTGTCTCGTTACTGAGATGTCTGGAGTGCGTGAGAAGGACTTACCTAAAGCTTTTTCAGGAGCTGACCTACGTTTGATGCGGCAAATACAAAGGCTCTTGCGTCCTAAGATACAAGAGCTACATAAGTTTTTAGAAGACGAGATTAGTGCGCTTAACCATCCGGCTTAGGCGGCTTCTTTCTACCGGCTAAAAAATCAAGGATCTCTTGTGTTTGTTTAGAGATAGCAGCTTCCTGATCCTTTAAAGTCTTCCGCTCAAACTTTATCTTATGGCTCTGCTGCGTTGTTTCCTCACTCACCGGGGATGTCTTCTCGATAGTCGTCATAAAAATCCCAACATTCTTTACGGCTTGTAAAACTTTCTTCAGTTTCTCCTGCTAGTGAAGCCTTGCAATAAGCGTTTATCTTCTCGTTCCCCGGCTCAAAGATAAAGAGAGTTAGTAGGAATGATGTAACGAGTATTATGTCCATGTAGTTATTGCTTCCTTGTAGTTGTTTACCATTTAGATTTGTTAGCCCAGTAAGCTGCCGACATCTTTCCTTTCTTTATGTTCTTTGCGTGTCTAGCTTTAAAGCTTTTGCGCTTCGCCTTCATCCTATCGGACTCTCCTGCCTTTGGCTTTCCTGCCGTTGAAGCTCCTTGTTCACCAAAGCGAATTAGTTTTAGAGTGTGTCCTTCTTGCGCTAGAACCATGTGAGATTTCTTGGCGTGTTTCGGAGTACGCTTAGGCTTGTTAACACCAGCCAAGTTGTGCTTCTTTATGAGGTTAGCCTTCCTTGTTTCGTGGGCCATTCTTAACTCCTATACGTTTTAGCTTTCTTTTTTGCTGTAGCAGATAAGTCTTTCAAGTGAAATAGTTTTACACTAGTTTTAGTGTGTCCCTTTCCGCTGTGAAGAGTGCCATCAGCCATCTTGTGTGAGTTACCTGCAAACAAAGTCCCATCTTTCTTGTAGTGTTTAACGCCTTTCATTTGTATCCACCTCCTGCTTTCTCTTATAAAGTATTTAGTCAAACAACTCAGTGTCTTTATCTACCATCTTAGGCAAACAGTAAGCCGATATGTTTTCTTGCCACTTGTAGGGTTGTCTATCCGCTGTTGTTTCTCCCCGCTCAATGCCATTTGCAAAAACATTACAGCGGTAGATGTCTTTAAACAACATGTCTTCTGACGTTACTGTTTCACCGTTAACAACGACTACAAGGAGAAACACCATCAACATTAAATTCCATACTCTCTCAAAAAGTCCTGTTCAACAGTGCGCTCTGTCATTTCTTTTTCTATTAAAGCAGCATGACCCTGCCAGCGCCCGTAGACTTCTCTTCGCACAGAAGCAGAAGAGCGTCTATATTCTGCGTCAGTGGTTGTAAGATAGTCTTGAAGATCATTTAAACTATAGGAAGCAACATTATTTATTTTAAAATCGATCATCATTAACCCTACCCTTGTTTGTACATCCATATTCCAGCAAACAAAAACACCATGAAAAATACCCATGCAAAAACTGCTGTGCCTACTAGCTTCATAGTTTTTTTAAACTCAGCTCTGCGTTTTTTAATAATCCGAAGCTCTTTTTCATGAGCATATTTACTTTCCTCCATCCTCATTTTGATAGATTTGTACAAATCACCTTGACCTTGCATCAAACATATGTCTTGTAATTGTCTATCAAAATTTTTAAGCTGGCGCTTCGCCCCTTCTAAAGCTAAAGCATCTTTATATCCCATCTTTCCGGCTTTGGCTTTCTCAACGTCATTGTATTGTTCACTAGCGTCTGCCCACTTTCCGCATATGCTTTCGAGGTTAGCGCCAGATTCTTTGACGGTCTTGATGCCGTCGTTTAAAGCTTTAAGCGCCGATAAAACTGCTACGACTTCTCCAATCATTTCTCGCGGCTCACCTTCTTGATCTTCTCTGCGCTACGCATAGCGCCTAGCCCTAACATACCCATCAGTACAGGCATCATAGTAGCTGTGTCAATGAGCGGGATGGTTACAGTAGAGTCCACTAGAGCTAATATAAAATTAGAGATAGGGATAACAATAAAGTTACCTGCCATACCTAACACACAGACCCAACCAACTGCTGGCCTCCAACCACTAACAAAGATAGAGCTAGAAGAAGCCTCAATCTTATTTACTTCTAGTTGGCCCTTGGCTAACTCTTGTGCATGGCGATCTGCCATCGTGCTAATCTCATGGGCTAGAGCATTCTTAGCATCTTTGTCTTCTATAAATTTATCAAGTAGTCCTGTTACTGGGCCTATCAATGCTTGCAACATAGTCATCTTCTTCCTTGTGTTGTGGGACTTCATCTTCGTCTAGTTCTTCTATGCCATCCCAGTTTAAATCTTGTTGAGCTGCTAGAGTGTTGAGGTATCCTTTGCTAGTTGACATATCAGTAGTTCCAGATAACAGAACCTGTTTGCCTGTCGTCTATATGTATAAAAGTTTTAGCAATGCCAACGCCTCTAAAGCCCATCAACAAAGCTTTTTCTACTATCTTGTACCGTTGAAAACCTCCAGAGACTTTAATGTCAGCCGCAATTCCTTGGGCGTGTGTACCCGGAGAAGTTTTTTTCTTTTCTATGCTGTGGTCTTTGCTCCTGTACCCGCTAGTAATAACAAACGGAAAGTCACAAGCTTCTCTAAGCTCATCTAGTCTGTGTATAAAAGCAACGTCCATGAGATTGTCGCCGGTTTCTTGGCAGTTAAAGTCTTCTAGTTTAAAGTATTTAAAGTCTGACATTAGTTTCTAGCCCTTCTAAGTGTGTTGAGTACTCTGCCGCCGTTGTTATAAGCTTTACGTTTCATTAAACCTCCAGCGTAGAACTGAGGAAGACCCCTGAGTATGTCTGCTTTCATTTCTGGTGTTAGTCTAAACTTACGAGCATATTCGCTCTTAGTGTTTTGTACTTTTTCTCCATAACCGGGAGCTATTACTGCTTTTCCTTCGGCGCTTCCAATTTTTTTAGAACCAAAGTTATTTAAAATCCCCGGCAGTATTACGTCATAGTTTCTTAACATAGCTGTAGGATTTTTTAAATACCTAGATCCTTCTGGATTTTCTGGAGAGTTAAATACGTCCGGGTATCTTCTAATTTGTTCTTTCCCTGTCGGTATAATTATAGTGTCATAGTCGCCTTTTGCTGCTTCAATTAAAACTCTTTTCATTCCTAAGTGTCTCCAACTACCTCCTCGTTTTCCTTCAGATTTAAAAGGCATATCAGGAACAGGGCCAGCTTCAAGGTCTTCTGCATTAAACTCTTCACCTAAATCTCTTTGTTGAATTCTTATAGCATTTTGTTGTTCTCTATATGAGTCTATTGCGTCTGTTATGTTTTCCCATTCAATAGAATCTTCATCAAGATCATCTATCTCAGCAGCTTCTTCTAGTGTATCTATCTCGTCTTCTAGTGCGTCCCATTCATATTCTAAGTCATTTAATTGCTCGTCACGTTCATCTGCGGTTAGTTCGGAAGATTCATCTAAGTCAGTTGTGTCTTTCTTTTTGTTTGTATAGCCTCGTTTTGTTCCTGCCATGTGTACATCACTTTGAAGCTCTTCTAATACAAGAGTTTTATTTTCTGTTGTGGCTTGGTTTTTTCCTGAGTGAAAGTCTAGTGCTTTTGCTATTTCATCATCTGTATATTTTTCTAATTTATTATCTAATCTTGCGCTTCTAAACAAGCTAATAGCATCCGACAGTGTAATAATATCTTTAAAATAACTCTCGCCTAATCTGCCTTTCCCTTCAGTTTGTCTTAATAATTTTACAAGTTCTATGTCAGCATCAAGTTCACGGGTATCTAAATCAGAAAGACGAAGATGGGCTATAGGATTATCAATGTCAGAAAAATGACTTTCATTATAAGCACCAGCGGGTGTCTCTTTGTTTTTAGGTAAAGTTAAAAGAATAGTTCTATAATTTTCAGTATCCTTTACTCCTCGAAATGTATATGATTTATACGCGCCTTCGCTAAGTTGAGTTTCTTCAACGTCTAAACGGTTATCTTTTAAAAACTTAGTAACTTGGTTTCTAGTTATATTTTGTTTGCCTTTAAACTTTTCAATAAAACCTGTCCACTCTAGTTCTTCTTGTTTAACTCCTCCTTTTTTAAAAGCTTTTATAAATTGATCGTAGCTTTTACCTTCATTCCCTGAACCAAGAGTTGTTTCCTTAGCTACTTTTTCAGCAAGGCTATAGAAACCTGCGGGGTTTTTGTCAGAAAAAGTTACGCCATCTTTCTCCATCTCTGCGCCATAGCCCCAACGATCTAGTTTTTTGGAGTTATATCCTGCTTCTGTGAGAGCGTCAGCAACTTTGTTTTGGAAATAAAGTTCTCTAATTTTCTTTGGAAGCTCTTCAGAAAGAGTGCTATAACTCTTATCGCTATATTCTATAGCTTCATTTAAAAGATTAGATTTTTGTAATATCTTTTGTATATCTTTGTTGCTTGTTAAAAGATCATCAAGCCCTACAATACCCCGATCTAAAGAGTTTCGCGACCATCCTTGTATTCGGTCTTGTTTACGCAACCTTTGAAAATCAAGACTAGATATTGAAGGATCAGTAGAGCTAAATGTTCTAATTGCGTACTCTTTAGTAAGCGCTTCAATACCTTCGTCAGATAAATTTTCAGTATTATTGTTTATATAAATTCTAAACATCTTCACAATTTCTGCAAACTCTGGACTAGCCATTGCACTATCTCTTTGGGCTATAGAACTTTTAGAACCTTCTTGGACTCGTACTCGTTTATATTCACTGCTAAGGTTGCCAAGACTGTTAGGCATGACAGACTCTAAAGCTTTTAAAGGATCAACAGAAGGTTGTAGCTTTTGGATTTTTTCTAAAGAGCTTATTTTAGTTTCAGACACTCCTAAAACTCTTCTTGCTTTATCCCAAAGTTTCTTTTGTTTATCTATATCTTGATTAGTCATTGCTTCAACCCACTCAGGAATCTTTTCAAGTTCAGCAATAGAACGGAAGTCATCGCCTTCTAAGTTGTTGTCAATTAAAGCGCCTACATATTCATTAAAGTCAGGAGTGTCTGGATTTATGCCTATATCAACTACTTGTCTATCAATGTTAGCAACAGCAACATCTATTGTTTCTCTGTTAAAAAGGTTGTCAACTTTATTAGAAAGTGTTTCGGCTAATGCTGTGGCTCCTTTTTTTGCAATGCCACCTAGAATATACTTCTGCCGTTGTGCCATGCCTCCTTCACTCATCATAACTTTTAAAGGATCTGTTTCATCCATAAAAGCAGAACCAGCTTGTTGGTTATAAGGCTGACCTGTTACTTTGTCTATGCGTTCGTCAGGCTCAGCCGGTGCATTAGGCACAGTAACTTCACCTCCTTTGTTATATCCATATCCAAAACCAGTTGCTTTTGTGACTGGGTTTTTTACTAAGAAGTCACTAATTTTTGCTTGCATTTCTTTTAAAGCTTCTTTATAGTCATGTACAGCATATCTGCCATCAACATCAAGAGGCGTGTTGTCTGAGATTGTATCAATCAAGTCTGCACCTTTATAAGTACCGCTAATCAAAGGAACTTTTCCTCCAAGTACAGGTATAAGTCCCTGTTGATAAAGCTTTTGTGCGTCTGATCCAATAGGGCCAAAAGGTAATGCAAAGTAAGGTGCAGAGTTTTTAACGTACTCAGAAGAATTTCTAGCTCTTTGTATACTATCTAAAAGTATACCGTTACCGCCCCATCGAGTTAGAGCGTCCAAATGAATCTCACCCCATGTTCTATTTCTTTCACTTTTACCGTTACTTCTCCAGTAGTTAGTTGCTCTAGCCATTTCTGTCATAATTACACCAGTAGTAAGCGTCCTAACAGTATTGCGTACTGGATCTTTTATCATTGCTTTAGCAGCACCTTTTAAAACGGTGTTAGTAAACGCTACTGGATATCCTAAAAGTTGAAAAGCAATAGCGGTTTTAGGATTAGAATATAATAGTGGTTTTAGTCCTGACATTGCTGTAGGTTGTAGCACAACAGAGTTTGCGTAACGTGCAGCGCCTCCTAAAATACTTTTTTTATAAAAACTATCGGCTGCTTTAGCTCCTCCATCGAGCCATTTAAGACCTTCTTTATAATCAATACCTAGTTCAGCCAACTCTCCTGCGCGTGTTTTAAAACGCTTACTTGACTCGTCACCACCATAAGATGCCAACACTTTTAAATTATCTGTTATAAGATTTTTACCTGACGCATAGGATGTTGTTTGAACAAACTTAGTCCATTGGTCTAGCAGAGTTAACCTAAAAAACTGATTGCTTTTTTTTTGCATCCACTCATTCATTAGGTCATCGCCAGCAAGACGGTTACCCTGTTGAGCCATTGCTTGATCCATTGCAATGCTGTACTGGCGCATTTCAGAAAAAGCTTCTTTAGCTGTGAGGCCGTGGTTTGTTACTAAGTTAGATTCTAAATCTTTAGTTATACCTTTAAATGAAATTTCTAGAGCCTCGCCAAAACCTTTAACAGAGTTAATGACCCCTGCTTTACTAAAGTTTAAAAAAACTTCTGTTAAACTTGAAAGCGTAGCAAAGCCTAGCATCCCTATACGGTTAACAAATCCGTAAGTATCTACACCATTTTGAAGCCCCTTTCCATAACGCTCCATCCCTTCTCCGGTAGCTGTTTTATAAAGCAAGTTTATTCTCTCTATATCTGTACCTTTTAATTTTTCTCCCTTAGCCTCAAGCTCTGTTTCTATACGGTTTGTCCACAGCTTTTGAAAATCTGCTAAAGTGTTAACGCCTAAGACTCTGTGCTTAGCGATAGATTTACCTGCTTGAAAAGTGTAAGCGTGTAACGATCCTAAAACATCGTCGTTTAAAAACTCTTGAAAGTCTGCATCGTTTTCAAGGTTATTTAACTTTCTTTTAGCAGAAAAGAAATGACCACCGGAACCGCCAGAATCTATTTGATCTTTAATATTTAACATGTCTTGAACAGTTTGTTTTCCTGTGCCACCGGCATAGCCACCTTTACTTTCTAAAAGCTGTGCAAGTTTTTCGGGGTTAGCCTCAATAGCTTTTCTGTCCCACATACGAGGAATGTAGTTAGGAACAAGTTTGTCAATAACACCTATTTCTTGTAGACTGTTGCCCATTGTTTTATATAACTCTCTAATTTCACCGGCTGCTGTGTTGATTGCTGTAGCAGTGTTGCCATCTAAATTTTTAGATGAAGCAGCCCTGTTGCCTCTAAGTGAAAGCATGAGAAGTTTATTTACGTCTTCAGCTAGAGTACCTTTAGCAGAGTGTAAAGAAATATCTTCTACAATAGCCCGGAACCTGTCGCTAAAACCTCCGGTAACTTCGCGTTGTACTTCGCCCAAGTCTTGACCGACAACTTTTTGTTGAGGCGTTAAAAATTTCCATTCGACTCCAAATTCGTTGCTTAATGATTGCTGTAGTACTTTTGCAGTTGCTGACTTTGCAGTATACGGCGAAAGAACTCCGGCAGCTTTTCCAAATAAATTACCAGTAGTGTTTGAGAAAGCTTTAAACAAAGCTAGTTTTGTTTTATTTCTAACGCCTTCAGTTGTTACTTCTTGTGAAATAGCAAGGCGAATAGCGTCTTTAATTTCTTCTTTTGTTTTCTCTCCTCCTCCTATGTCAGTTGAAAACTTCCCAATATCAAGAGTTTCAATGTCTCCACCGTCATCTAGCTTTTTAATTATTTGTTCGGCGCTTTTAGGAAGATCAGCTTTATCAAACATTTCAGAAGTGGGAGGTACTTCATCAGAATAATCAATGCCTTTTGAAAAATACTTACCGCCTATTCGGGCGGCTCCATGTAATCCTACTCCAAACAGTGAAGTTATTGCTGCGTCTTTAGCCACTTCAGTTAAGTCAATTTCTGTTCTTCCTGCTCCTACAGCTATCTCCATGTCTTGAAGAGCTAAGCTGTCTGCACCACCCCAAGTTCCAGCTACAATTGCTGTGGAAGTAAGGGGGTTTCTAGATGCAGTAGCTGCTGAAGCTTTTATAGCTGTCTTTAAAATTTCTGAACCTGCTTTCCTTCTAGCTATGTCTGCCGGAATAGATCTGCCTCTGCTAAACAAAGCTGCTGCTACTGATCCTAATGACTCTGCGTTAAAAACTGCGTCTATGCCATAATCTTGTATAGCTCCAACAGTTTCTCCTACACTTGATATAGAGGAATTTTCCCAACGGGTCTGCATTAAACGATAAGCAGTTTTAACTTCTTCTGGCGCATCTTTTAAAATATTAGCTTTTATAACTTTAGTGCCTATACGAAACGCATCGTCACGCATAAACTCAGCTATATCTGTCTGCTCACCTGCGGTCGCCGGATCAAAAAGTACAGAACCTATCTCACGGTTTTCTGCAAGATGGCTCGTAACAATTTCAAAAGCATTAAGAACTTCTGAGTCGTTTGTAAAGTCTGTAACACTATAGTCAGGATTGTCTGGTTTATAAACATGTTCTCTATCTGAGTGCCAATCCATATTATATTTTACTGTGCCATCAGCATTAGAAACGGCAGACTCAGGAAGTTCTATTTCACCAGCGTTATAACTATTTACATACTCTTGGTAATTTTGTGGCATTACTTATAAGACTCCCATTCTTTCAGCTTTTTCTAAGTACCCTTTTCCTTCTTTTGTAAGCGTAGATCTATCTCCATTAAACTTATCGGCAGCTCCCGGCCCTTGGTTATAAGCAAGGAATACTTTTTCTAAGTCTCCTTCATATCTTTTGCTCATAGCGTTTAAATAAGACACACTAAAGGCCGCATTAATTTCAGGAATTTGCAATAATCTAACTACTTCTTTTCCGGCTTCCCCTGTAATAATAAATTTAGTCTTCTGTTTACTAAGCTTAGATGCTTGTCCAGACGCTTGTATTTGTAAAACACTATCAAAAGCTATTCCAAGTCTTGCGGCTATAGTAAAGACATTTTCTACTTTATGTCCCGGTTGAACGGCTGTAGCTGTTTTAACTTGTCCAATACCGTGAGCGTCATGCCCGCTATCTTGAACAGCACGAACAGAAATAGGATCACTTGCATTAGTTTCAATGTTAAAGACTGCGTTAACTACTTCTGGAGAAACTGAAAAAGAACCTGTTTTTTGTCCTGCACCTGATAATGCAGTTGATATTAAACTAGTTACTTCGGGTGTTGAATATGGCTTTGGAGTTGTGTCTGTCTCTGGGCGGTTTAACAATGAAGGGCGTGGTCTTTTTATACTCTCCACGTATTCCTTTAGTTCTTTAGCTGTCTTTCCTCCTTCTGTATCAAGAGTTTCGGCAACTATTCCAGCCCCAAGAAGACCAGCGGCAGCTATTTTTCTAGTTGAAAACGGAGCCGCTGCTTCTGCTGCTTCTCTAACTATTGTAGTTTCTGCTGTGGCGCCTCCTTGTGTCCTAAGATATTCTTGGGCTTCTTTTGATAAAGGCTTTCCTTTTTCAGAAAAACCTTTATATTTAGAAGCGGGTGTTGCTATAATTTCTCCTGTTTTAGTAGTAGTAGTAGATCGGA
>Ga0308012_10001858_pt1 | contig 11008 bp, 7 predicted proteins | sample Neamet179_FD_203133 | JGI IMG/M metagenome (GOLD analysis project Ga0308012, IMG submission 203133) | Marine microbial communities from water near the shore, Antarctic Ocean - #179 | ecosystem: Environmental > Aquatic > Marine > Unclassified | place: Southern Ocean | collected 2014-07-25 | reverse complement strand
ATTCAGTAGTTGTATTACAGAAATTAAAAATATAATTTATGCACAAAAAAAATCCTCCTCAATTTCTTGAGAAGGATTTTGACTTTTGTTGCGGTCTGGACGAGACTCGAACCTCTTTCCTTAGACCTATATTCTACGGTAGTTACAGCCATACTGTTGTTTTCAACTCACCGATTAAAGTACCATTTACAATAAACAAATGTGTAAAGTCATTTAAACCCTGTTTGGTAAATATATTAAAACTAATTCGAACACCAGTTATTGAACTAGTACTTAGAAGGAACGGATGGGGCGGACTCTAAAAGTGATATCCTGGTTATAATCAAGTAGTAGAGAACCATCGTATCCGAAATCAAAGTCATAATAAGAAATATAATACTCAAACAAAAAATCATCAAAATATGCCGATGAGGACCAATACGTTCCACTAAAACCACCTAAATCAATACTTCCTATCGCATTATAGATTTCAATTAGTTCATTTCTAGATGGTAAATACCAGTCGTCAAAGTAGCTATATTCGTATGCTAAAGTCTCACTTGCTACTGTTGGTGTTTCTGAGCATCCTGCTACAATATCTAATGTGTTCTGATAACCTGTTCCAATAGCATATCCATCAGCTCCACTCATATAATTCCCTTGACAGCCCCACTCAAATTGACCTAAATCATCCATAGCTGCAACTAAACCATGTTCGCCTGTTTCGTCAAGATAAAAGACTATTCCGCCGAGAATTAAGTCTCCAATTTCTGGTGAAGGGCCATAATAACATGAGCCATTATCACTAGTTGCTTCTGTATTATATGTGAAAGTTGACTCATCTGTACAACCTAATACATCAGTCGAGCTCATATCACAAGAGCCGTCTCCAATGGTTGCAACAGGATTATAATTTGGGAAATTTGAAAGGGTACAACCATAAATAATACAACTTTCATCATCGATAACTGCATCAGGATTGTAATTTGCTGCTATATAATTCATACAGCCCCCTATCAAGCAAGAGCCATCATCTATATTGGATACTTCATCATAATTCCCTGCTGTTTGGTCCATACATCCGTAATAAATACAGGAGCCATCATTAGTTGTAGCTTCACTATTGTAATTATCTGCAACTTGATGTGTACATCCATAGATGTATTGGCAGGTTCCATCATCTGAATTTGCTTGAGAATCATAAATCAATGCGGTATTATCCATACAACCTTCAACAAGAAGGTTAACACATAAGTTCTCATTATAACTAATAGCATTAGAGCTATATTCTAAATAAATCTCATAAGGGCAAGCCTCAGCTACTACACAAGAGCCATCATCTGTATTAGCATATGGGTCGAAGTTTGCAGCTAAAGGGTTATTACAACCAAAATAGATACAAGGAAGTAGTTCTCCATAGTTACCTGCTGTTTGGTCTGTACAGTTATAATATTCACAAGCTCCATCATCTGATGTTGCCCAGCGATTAAAGTTCATAGCTTCACAATCTGTACATCCTTCTATTTGATTATAGTTGATGTGATAAATACACAATTCAAAATCGATTACAGCTTCAGTCATTTTAATTTGATACCCTTGGTTGGGTAGTAGATTTCCTATTCCATTAAACCCAAACTCAGGCATATATACAGAGCCTGCATTGTTTTTAGCTAGACTTATTTTATCAGAAATAGGAGAAAGTATTGCATTAGCATCTCCCTCATTAACACAACTAAATCCCATCATATTCCATCCCGAAAGTAAATCTAAAGTGATGGGAGGATTAGAAGAGCTAGTTGTCTCATTGTAATCATTAATCGAATAACAAGGGTCTTGCTCTTGCGCAATACTGAATAGAGGTAGTGCAAGAAGTAATAAAAGTATCTTTTTCATTTGGAGTCTATTAGAAAACGAATATACAAAAAAGGGGTGGGTGTAAAAAACTAAGCTCTAGGTGGGGCTATTAAGCATAATACATCCATTCACTTACTCAAACACTATATAATGCATTAGAATGCTCTTATTAAACTAGTACTTAGAAGGAACGGATTAGAATGAGCGAATAACACGAACTTTCATTGTTGAATTCTTAATGGTGGCGAGCGAGTAACCATTTAGGAAACTGACGTACCACGCTTGGTCTATAAAGTCCTCAGAAGAAGACCAATACCCTCCGTAGAAGACACCTACATTGTAATTATCATCTAAGCCCCCTTGTCCAATATTTAAATACATTTGGTAGAGTTCGTTCCTTGATGGTAAAAACCAGTCTGTATAACCGTCTATTTCGGCATCTATGGCTGCTTGGGCAGCAGTAATTCCTCCATTTACTGTTTGACAGTTTTGATTTACAATTGCACTAGTATTTTCTAAACCTGTTCCTATTTGAAAATTAAAATCTGCTATTTCTACATCTCCGCCATAACATCCCCATTCATAAGCTCCATCAAGGTCTTCTTGTGAGGCTACCAAGCCATGCTGTCCTGTTTCATCTAAATAGAATACCATACCTCCTTCAGATAAATCTCCAACTTGATATACGGTAGTAGCACTTAATATATCAATACTATCTTGCAAAGAAGCATTCTCATCCTGTAGTGAAACTATATTATCCTCAGGAATATCATTCACATACCAATCACATAAACTAAAATCTTCTATAGCCTCAGTAACCTTAATCTGATAACCAAAACCTGGGGTGAAGGCTCCAATCCCATTAAAACTGAATTCTGGCATGTATACAGAACCATTATTATCTTTTACTATGGCTACATTTTCTGTGTGGTTAGAGAGTCCTTCAAACACGTCTATAGAATTAGGACAACCATAACCAAACATGTTCCATCCTTCATCTAAATCTATAGTTGTATTCCAAGATTCTAGTGCTTGTTGGAGGGATGAAACAATATTGATAGCTTCATCGGATAGGACTTGATTAACCATCTCTAAACTATCAATTACATATTCCTCTATTGAAATACATGAGCCAATATCAATATTAGCGAAAGAATTATAGTTTAATGCATTAGTATCCGTACAGCCAAAAATAGTTTCAATACATGAGCCGTCGTCTTCAATTGCATTTTGGCTATAGTTATATGCAGAAGAATTTGTACAACCACAAGCATCACTTATAAATGGATTTATATCAGGAAAATTAAAATGTCCATTATTATGGTCATATCCCCAGCATATAACCTCACCGTTGGATTTTAAAACTGCATTTAATCCATTGCTGCTACATTCTATAGCAATAACATCTGTAGCATTTGATGGAACAGTATTGAAAATCCAACCACTATTAAATGTTGGGAGTCCATTCCAGCCCCAAGGAACAACAGTACCATCATCTTTTAATGCCAAATTACGGTTACTTCCAGCTGCAATATCAATAACATTATTCAAAAATGTTGGAACATCTGTACAGTTATATTCATTAATACCCCAAGATACAACAGTACCATCACTTTTTAATGCCAAGGCGTGCTCATTCCCCGCCGCAATTTTTATTACATTTGACAACTCAGAAGGAATATTAGTAGCTGGGTGTCCCTCACCTTCACTAATGACAGTTCCATCTGATAATAATGCCAGCAGAAATCCATTCCCTCCTTCAACTTGAACTATACCAGGAATTCCTGCAAATGAATGCCCATAACCATAACTTGTCATATCAAACATCGTGCTATCATCCAGGATAATATGAGGCTCACGAACCACTTGGGATATTGAAATAGATATAGCAGATACATTTAAATATAAAGGTGTTGTAAACCCTTCTGCTAATTCGAAACCACTTCCCCAAATCACAACACTTCCGTCAGAATGTAACCCAATTGCTAAATTGCTACTAACATCAATTTGAGTTAAATCGTCTGCAAATTCTGGTATGTATTGTAAATAATAGCCTTTTGCTACAACATTAACATAAGCAGTCGCTGTTCCGTTAAGAACAGAATCACTTGTAAGAGCTATAAGTCCCTCATTACTACCTGCTAATATTTTAGTATTAGTGGATTGAGTACAATTAGGAGAATAATTTTGAGCTATAGCAGAAAAGCAAAAACATAAGAGAAGTATAGATAATATCTTTTTCATAATCAGAGGAAATTAGAAAACGAATATACAAAAAAGGGGTGGGTGTAAAAAAAGAAGCTTTAGGTGGGGCTATTAAGCATAATACATCTATACCTACAAAAACATAAATTATTTTACTTTAGGGTCTTTAATAGATTAAGAGAACAGGCTCTTTAACGAAGCTTCAACAAGCAATGGGGCATTCGTCTCTTAATGTTAGTTTAACCTATCTAAGAGGTCTAGAAGTAGCTGAATTAATGGAGGTGGATATGCCAGTGTTGTAACAGCTATTGAACTAGTTCTTAGAAGGAACGGATTAGCGTTAAATAGGTAAAGGGGTAAATAGTTAAAAAGCGCGAATAACACGAACCCTGCCTGGATAGCTCTTATTGTGGAAGTTGAACATGTCACCACTAGGGAAATTGAGGAACCACGCGGTGCTATTATAGTTCTCCGAGGAAGACCAATACCAACCATCTTCTATAAAACCTCCTATATTGCCCTCTGGGCCTGCGTTTCCTATGGTGTTGTACATTTCTAGCAATTCATCTTTTGAGGGTAAGTACCAGTCGCTATAACCGTTTATTTCAGCATCTAAGGCAGCCTGAGCGGCTGTAACACCTCCATTTTCAGTTGAACATCCTTGGTTTACTATATCCATTGTATTCTGATACCCTGTACCTATAGCTTGTCCATCTGAGCCATTTACATTTTCACCATAACATCCCCACTCAAATTGACCTATATCTTCAAGTGCTGCAACTAATCCGTGTTCACCTGTTTCATCAATATAGAAGACAATTCCGCCTAGAATTAAATCTCCAATTTCTGGTAAAGGACCGTAATAACAAATTCCATTGTCTATAGTTGCTTCTGAATTGTATGTCAAAGTAGATTCATCTGTACAACCAAATACATCTGTCGAGCTCATATCACAAGAGCCATCTCCAATGGTTGCAACTGAATTATAATTCGGAAAACTTGAAAGGGTACAACCATAAATAATACAAGTACCATCATTAATGCTTGCATCTGCATTATAGTTCTCTGCTGTAGGGTTCATACAACCCCCTTCTAAACAACTACCATCATCTGTATTAGCTGATTCATCATAATTTCCTGCTGTTGTGTCTGTGCAACCGTAATAAATACAGGAGCCATCATCAGTGGTCGCTTCAAGATTGTAATTATCTGCATCTTGGTCTATACATCCATATATAAACTCGCAAGATTCATCGTCTAGATTCGCCTGAGGGTTATAATTTAAAGCAGTATTATCAGTACAACCTTCAACTATAATGTTAACACATAAATTGGCATTATAACTAATAGCATCAGGACTATACTCTAAATAATTATCATAAGGACAAGCTTCTGCTATAACGCAAGAGCCATCATCTGTGTTTGCATATGGGTCATAGTTTGCTGCTAAAGGGTCATTACATCCATAATATATACAAGGAAGAACTTCCTGATAATTATCTGCTGATGTATCTGTACAGTTGTTATATTCACAACTTCCATCTTCTGATGTTGCCCATCGGTTAAAGTTAATAGCCTCACAATCTGTACATCCTTCTATTTGATTATAGTTGATGTGATAACTACACAATTCAAAACCAATTACAGCTTCGTTCATTTTAATTTGATACCCTTGGTTCGGTAGTAGATTTCCTATTCCATTAAACCCAAACTCAGGCATATATACAGAGCCTGCATTATTTTTAGCTAGACTTATTTTATCAGAAATAGGAGAAAGTATTGCATGAGCATCTCCTTCAATAACGCAACTAAATCCCATCATATTCCATCCCGAAAGTAATTCTAATGTGATGGGAGGATTGTAAGAGCTAGTTGTCTCAATGAAATCATTAATAGAATAACAGGGGTATTCTTCCTGCCCAAACAAAGCAAGAGGAATAAATAGTAGTATTAAAAGTATCTTTTTCATTTGGAGTCTATTAGAAAACGAATATACAAAAAAGGGGTGGGTGTAAAAAAAGAAGCTCTAAGTGGGGCTATTAAGCATAATACATCCATACAGAAAAATATATAAATTATTTTACTATAGGGTCTTTTATAAATTTAGATAACAGACTCTTTAAAGGTGATTAAGAACGTAATCGGGGATTTTTACCCTTAATATTAGACTAACGTACTTAAATGACTTATAAACCACTAGACTAAAGAGGAGGACTTGCCTAGTGTTATCTAAAAGAATGAAATCTCAAGTCTTGAGATGTACTTTAGAAATATCAACTCCTGCTTGCGTAGCAATTCTAAGTATCTTTTCGTTTCTAGCTTTCTTTTCCCTTTTGTTCTTATGGTAGATGTTATATTTTAAGGCGTGGTCTTTCTTCATTGTCTCCTCTAGCATCTTTTCTGAGTTAGATGTTAAACGTATTCTGTTCGCCTTAAATGAATCCCACACATATATAGGGTCATGTTTTAAAACTTGTAAAACTGTATACCAAGCACCTTCAAACTTCATGTAGTCATTGAGTCTTTTCTTCTGTTTATAATCAGTATTTCCTAGTACTCTTTTGTAAAAACCTTTATTTATCATTTGTTACCTTTTTAATATTATATATGCTCTCTACTCCAAGTTAGCATTTTGCTAGTAAACAAAAAATTAAATAAATAAGTATTTTTAACAAAATTTCAATATAATTCTAATACAAATAGATTTCTTATAAACTCCTTAACCCTTATAAAATATAGGTTTATTGTTTTACTTCAGTATATAACGTGCTAAATATCAATAATTAATACAAGTATCGTATATACGAAGTAAAAAAGACGTCGTATTCTGACCTACGACTAAAGAAAAACGTTAAAAAAGGCTTATTTAATCATAACTTAGAAGGAACAAATTGGAATTCCATTTACAGATACTTTATCGTAGCCCGTAAATGGTTTATATAATTTTTAAAATTACTTATATGGATGATTTTATAACTTGTATTACCTGAAAAGGGTTCTACTATATCAAAATGCCACTTGTTCTTTAAATATTCTTCATTGTCCACAACCCAAATCATTTCTATATTATTGGATAAACATTTTTTGAGCTTCCTATCATCTCTTTCTTTATTCTTTTCAAATAGTTCATTTGCAGATTTTTCGCCTTTTCCACCAAAATCAACTGGTTTAAAATGTTGAACTCCTTGACATTCAACAGCCATGTTGAGCTCTTGTAGATAAAAGTCTAAGGATTGTCTGCCTAACCATTTGAACCTTTGCTGACTTACATATACTATATTTTGTTCATCCAATATAGATGCAAGTTTTCTTTCTAATTTAGATTCATTGCAAGAGGGACATCCACTTTTTTTTGATAAATGATTGTTTGGTGTAACCTCAAACTTACCATGTTCAGTACAAATGAGACAAACATTCGTCTGTCCATTTATATATTTAACTTTTGAGTAATTAAACTTATCACCGAACAGCTCTTTTGCTTTATTAATAAAAAGTTCTTTACCCATAGCCCTATCTTTTGCCATTTTATCAAAATTACACCTAGGGCACCCATGACCATTTAAATGCTGGTTTGCATTTTGTTTAAATCCCCCATGAATAGGGCAATTAATCTCTACTTTATCTGTAGCATTAAAACACTCCGACTTAGAATAACCATATTTATTTCCATGAGCCACTCTGGCATGTTCTATGAAATATTCAGTATTATATTTATTTATTTTAGACTTAGCTATTTCTCTACCACATTTTCTACATCCACATTTTAGTCTGATATGATTTTGGGGTATTTGAGTAAACTCACCATGAATAGGGCAAATAATCGCAATTTTAGCACTCGTATTTTTCCACTTTACATTAGAATAATCATATTTATCCCCATGTATTCTTTTAGCTTGTGATAGAAATGTTTCTATAGTAGTTAGTCTATATTTCCCATGACTATATAGGTAAGCACATTTTTTACACCCATTCCCAGTAAGGTGATTGGTTGCTGTCTGATAAAATTCTCCATGTTCTGAACAAATTATACATACTTTATTGTGGCTACCTGTGTATTCTACTTTTGAATAATCAAATTTATTGCCATGCTTTTTAATCGCTTTTTGAATAAATTGAGATGTGCTATGTAGAGGACTGTTACCCATTGAACTAGTACTTAGAAGGAACGTATGAGACGAACTCTACAATTAAGGATTCCATTGTATCCGATAAAAGATTCTCCATTAGTGAAATTGAAGGCATACCCAGAGCCGCCACTATGAGTTGTAGAAGACCAATATTGTGCCATTTCAAAATTACCAATGTTAATTATATCTGCTCCATAACCAATCACATCATACATTGTTCCTAACTGATAAATAGTTGGAACAGACCAATCGTTTGATTCTGAGTCCATAGCTTCATACCAGTTCATTACACCAGTATCTTGAGTTTTTGCAACCAAACCATGTTGCCCTGTAGCATCTATTTGAAAAATAATTCCTCCCAAATAAACATCTCCAATTTCAAGAGAACTATTTCCTCCAGTATTTGAGCAAGTACACTCATCTTTTTCACACGCTGCAAAAAATAAAAGAGGACTAATTAGCAAAAATGTAAATAAAATCTTTTTCATAATAGACTCATTAAAGTACAAAACTAATAAATGTTATTGAACTACAACTCAGAAGGAACGGATGGCCCTAACCTTATAAGCAGAGTAATCCCTTGGTCCACTGCCCAAACACAGCAAAAGGAATTAATAGTAGTATGTAAATTATCTTTTTCATAGTTCTAAGGAATAATAATACGAGCATACAAAAAGGGCGAATTTTAAAAAGCCCTGACTGCACGAACTCTTTGGGAAATATTCTTACCGTTGATTACCGAGGCTCCACTATTGAACCTGACGAACCAAGCGAAGCTACTATCGTCCTCCGAGGAAGACCAATACCTACTCCAACTACCTGTTTCGAACCCACCTATACCGCCCTGTAAGTCATTGTTTGCTATAGCACCGAACATTTCCTTTAATTCTTCTTTTGATGGCAAGAACCAGTCTGTAAAACCTCCTGACGTGTAGATTAAGGTGGCTTGGGATGCAGTTATTCCTCCATTTTCAGTTTGACAGTTTTGAGCTACTATATCTAAGGTGTTTTGATAACCTGTGCCTATAGCTAGCCCATCTGCTCCACTTACATTTTGATTATCACAACCCCATTCGAAGCCTTCATCGGTTCCATCAAATCCCATATTAGAACCCTCAGTTATATCCTCTAATGCGGCTACTAAACCATGCTCACCTGTTTCGTCTATATAAAACAAGTAACCACCTTCCATTACATCTCCTATCTGAGCTGTAATATTTCCTTCACAGTCATATCCTTCTTGGAGATAAATACAAGAACCATCATCGGTATTATCATCTGAATTATAATTACAATGGTCAGGTCCTGTACATCCATACACCACAAGTACACTACAGGTTCCGTTTTCCTGATTTAAAAGTGGGTCATACTCCAAATAGTTTGGGTTTGTACACCCAAATACGTCACTAGAGTTCATATCACAACTTCCGTCTTCATCAGTAGCTACTGAATTATAGTTTGGGAATAAGTTAAAAGTACAGCCGTATATAACACAACTACCATCGTCTTGATTTGCTTGTGAATTGAAATTTTCAGCAGTAGTATTTGTACAACCTAAATAAATACAAGTTCCATCATCTTCATTTGCCTCTACATTATAATTATCTGCACTTTCGTCTATACAACCGTAATAGATACAAGTTTCGTTACCTGTGTTAGCATCTTCATCATAGTTATCAGCAATTGTATCTGTACATCCATAATAGATGCAAGACTCATCATCTTGATTGGCTTGATAATCATAGTTGTCAGCAATTTCATCCATACAACCTAAGTAAATACAAGTCCCATCTTCAGTGTTAGCTTCTGGGTTAAAATTATACGATGTAGAATCAATGCAACCATAGTAAATACACATACCGTCGTCTTGAGTTGCTTCTATATTATAATTATCAGCTTCAATATCCGTACAGCCCATTATATACTCACAAGAACTATCCTCTGTATTAGCATCTAAATTGTAATTCTCAGCTATTGAATCCATACAACCATTCACAACGGGTGTCAAGCATGCGTCATAATCATAGCTATACGATTCACTAGAATATTCAAGAAATGCATCGTAAGGACAAGCTGAAGGACAAACTGGAGGCCAAGAGGAATTTACATTCAATTGCTCAGGGTATTCTAAGGCACATTCTAAGGCATAGTTATATTGAATATACAAAAAACTCAAATTCGTGAGCCCTGAGAGCTCGGGTATACTCGTTAAGACATTGTTATATTCAATTAACAAATAATTCAAATTCGTGAGCCCTGAGAGCTCGGGTATACTCGTTAAGGCATCGTTATTTTGAATATCCAAAGAACTCAAATTCGTGAGCCCTGATAGCTCGGGTATACTCGTTAAGGCATCGTTACTAGAAATATTCAAAGTACTCAAATTCGTGAGCCCTGAGAGCTCGGGGATACTCGTTAAGGCATCGTTATTCTCAATAGACAAAGTACTCAAATTCGTGAGCCCTGAGAGCTCGGGGATACTCGTTAAGGCATCGTTATTATCAATATAGAAATAACTCAAATTCGTGAGCCCTGAGAGCTCGGGTATACTCGTTAAGGCATCGTTATGCCCAATATACAAATTATTCAAATTCGTGAGCCCTGAGAGCTCGGGGATACTCGTTAAGGCATCGTTATCTTCAATATACAAATTATTCAAATTCGTGAGCCCTGAGAGCTCGGGGATACTCGTTAAGGCAACGTTATACCCAATAGACAAAGTACTCAAATTCGTGAGCCCTGAGAGCTCGGGGATACTCGTTAAGGCATCATTATACCTAACATACAAATTATTCAAATTCGTGAGCCCTGAGAGCTCGGGGATACTCGTTAAGGCATCGTTA
>Ga0308012_10001856_pt1 | contig 11013 bp, 10 predicted proteins | sample Neamet179_FD_203133 | JGI IMG/M metagenome (GOLD analysis project Ga0308012, IMG submission 203133) | Marine microbial communities from water near the shore, Antarctic Ocean - #179 | ecosystem: Environmental > Aquatic > Marine > Unclassified | place: Southern Ocean | collected 2014-07-25 | reverse complement strand
TAGGTACTGATACGAACCGCCCAACGTTACCGATTAATGCTCGGGTTATCTTACAATAAACTAATTTGTTGAAATATAATCGTGCGTTCAATCGTGAAAAGCGAGGTTGAATGCATGATTGATAACAAATTTAGAACAATGGGAAGCTAATGACCAATAAATGGTATTTTATTATTTAAAATTTAGTAGGTATTTATCTAATAGCTCTTGGTAATAAGGAGAGGCTTTTAATTGTTCAGTGAGTTTTCCAAAGGTGCTTTTTATTTCTTCAGAGTCGTCTCTACCCTTTGTTAGAGCAATATATACAGGGGTAATATCTACAAAGGGTTCTATAGCTTTAACCTGAGCCCTCACATCTTGTTCGGACATCATTTGCTGAAAAATAAATGGGTTTGAAATAGCAACATCAATGCGCTTAGCTAGTAACAACTTCAATAACACTTCTTCAGTTAATGCGGGTAATTTGGTGAGGTAGTTTGCTTGGTCGAATGTTTTACCATAAGAAAACTCTCTTTTGGTACCAATCCTATAAGGAGTTAATTGCTGTAATTGACCGGTAAAATCAAGCTTACTGTCTGCTAAGGTAAATAATTGATTAACTTCATAGCCGTAAGAGGGTTCAATGAAGTGGTATGTTTGTTCGCGTTTAGGACTTTTGAATAACGTGAGTATAAGATCGACTTCACCTTGAGCAACAAGATGAAGTGCTCTTGGCCAAGGGAGAATTATAAATTCAAAATCATATTTTGAATGCTTTTCAAAATAATTAAGCACATCAATAGTAAAGCCTTTTATTTCACCATTTTCTTCATAGTTATATGGTGCATAGCCTATCTCTTCGATGGCTGCTGTCAGAATGATTTTATCCTTTTTCGGACTCATATCGCTAGACTTTAAACTTGTCTCAGCTAAGACAAAGAACGGTAAAAGGTAAAGTAGGAATATTGTTTTTATCATAATAGTTTGAAATATAATTCTTTATTTCTATTTATCTAGGTTTTTTTATAATGCTTTAATTTAATACGTCCACTATTTACTAGTGTTTGTAGTGGAGTCATTACCAATATAATCAATTTCACAAAATTCAATTGAACTGTGAATAGTTGTATGTTTTCCAACCGTTACTACACTAACTTTTATTTATGAAGTTTACTAGGGAAATAGTTTAATCCCTTTGTGTAACTGTATTTTCAGGCATAAACTATGCACTGAAATTGCGCCGAATAAACAATGTATTGGCTTGATTTTTTCTCCGTTAAATCAATATTAGACATACAATCCAGTTTAAGGGGATCTACGGATAACTCTTTTAAGTGCTTAGTTATTAATAACCCGTACAAAAGTCATCCATACAACTTTTCATGATAGTAATACAGTGACTTCAATATTCAATATTCAATATTCAATTTTATTGGTCATTTTATTTCTACTCGAATATACCTTTAAAATAACGCGGTTTACGTAAAGTTATTAATAATATTTTTTGTTACTGTATGAAAAACTCAACTATAATTTACTTCTAATAAGTATTTTCAATCCTATTATTAGACAAAATAAAACCCCCTAACCATAAACAGATAACAATTTAAAGGCTGTAATTTGTCACTTCGTATTAGTCAGATAATAAGATATACCAGCTTGGGTCTGCTTTTATTCATTTCCTTTCCCTCACTTGCACTTGAGCAAGTATCTTTGCAACTCAAGTGGAAGCATCAATTTCAATTTGCTGGATATTATACTGCGAAAGAAAAAGGCTTTTATGCAGAAGAGGGCTTTGATGTAGAAATATTAGAACGCGATCATAAATCATCTCCTTTTGATGAAGTTGGTAGTGGTAGAGCGGATTATGGCATCGCTGATTCTAGTGTTGTTTTAGAGCGACTCAGAGGTAAACCTGTCGTTATTGCATCGACCGTTTTTCAAGAAAGCCCTATAGTATTTATGTCTTTGAAAAGAAAGGGGGTTTCCAGTATTTATGATTTGAAAGATAAGCGAGTTATGTTCCAGCGAGGCCTTGATGATGCAGCCTTAATGGCAATGGTTACTCTTAGTGGAATTACCAACAGTCAATATACCCATATTCCTCACACTTTCGATGATATGGCGCTTATCAAAGGTGATGTCGATGTGATGTCTGCTTATAAAACAAATCAAGTATTAAACTATAAAGAAATGGGGGTAGATATTAATGTACTAGACCCGAGCAGTTACGGGATAGATTTTTATGGAGATTTAATTTTCACTAGCGAAGCTAATGCTAGAAACAACTCTAAAAGAGTGAAAGCTTTTGTAAGGGCGAGTTTAAAAGGATGGCAGTATGCATTAGATAATCAAGAGGAAGTTGTTGATTTAATCATTGAAAAATACAATAAAAAAGCAAAAAAGAAGTTCCTTATTCTCGAAGCTGGAGCGATTGAAAATATTATTAAGTCGAATTATGTACCCTTAGGGACAATGCATGTTCAACGGTTCAATCGTATTGCTACAATCTATAAAAATTTGGACTTAGTGGCCCAATTAAGTTCTCTAGACGGTTTAACTTTAAGTAGTTATGACAAAGTGGTGAATGAACTGAATACGGAAACTTTGATTGTTCTCTTTGGCGTTCTTACACTATTAATACTTATTACTATTTCAGTCCTTATTTTTAATAACAAACTTAATAACGTTGTTAAAGAAAAAACAAAAGCCCTCTCTGTAAGTAATATTGAGTTGGAAAAACATATAGAAGAAATTAATACTAAAAATAGTGAATTAGAGATCGCTAAAGAAGAAGCTGATAATGCGAATAAAGTTAAATCTTTTTTCTTAGCAAATATGAGTCATGAAATTAGAACCCCCATGAATGGCATATACGGTAGTTTGCAAATTCTGAATAAAAAAACGGTGGTAGAAGAAGATAGAATGCTTATTGAGCAAGCGCTTTTTTCTTCGAAATGCCTTCTAACCATAATTAACGATATTCTTGATATATCCAAAATGGAAGAGGGAAAATTAGAGTTTGATATAGTACCTTTCGACTTAATCGAACTTACAAAGTCAGTTATCTCTGATTTATCACAAACGAGTGCTGAACAAGGTACAGGAATTACGTTGGTTTGCGATAACAAAGACCAAAATTGGTTTGGTGATCCGGTACGTATACGACAAATTTTACTGAATATATTGTCAAACGCTGTAAAGTTTACCAAAAATGGCACCATCAATATTCTCATCGAAAATAAGAAAAATGATTCTGTGTATATCGAGATCGAAGACTCAGGTATTGGTATGAGTGAACAAGAGTTGGACAAACTATTTCATCGCTTCGAACAAGCTGATAAATCGACTACGCGAAAGTATGGAGGGACTGGTTTAGGAATGGCTATAACTCAAGCCTTAATCGGTTTGATGGAAGGCTCTATCAATGTAACTAGCGAACAAGGACAAGGTACTTGTTTTAGCTTTAGTCTACCGTTGAATAAAGCTCAGGCTGTCGATATTATTAAAATAGAAGAAAATAAACCGGAACAGCGAATACCAGAATTATCAGGTTTTACAATTATGGTGGTTGAAGATAATAAAATAAATCGTATGATTATTAAAAAAATGCTTAGTCAAACTAAAGTTACTTTAGTAATAGCTGAAAACGGTTCAGTTGCAGTTGATGCGTTTAAAGAAACCAAAATAGATTTAATTTTAATGGATATACAAATGCCCGTGATGGATGGCGTTACAGCTTGTAAAATAATTAAGAAACTACCTAACTGCCCCCCAATAATAGCGTTAACGGCTAATATTATGCCTCAAGACATTACTCATTACTTTGACTCAGGTTTTGATGGTCATTTAGGTAAACCGTTAGAGTTAGATAATTTAAACAAAATGTTAACGGAAAAATTATTAATACCAAGTAAATAATCACTTAAATAAGTAGTATTAATAATCTCCCTCACCAAAATTTTTAGTAAATTTAAATGCTTACTTTAACTATTCGAAATCCAAACTGTTTGATAGGGCATTAACGTTATATTTTCTGTTAACGCTGTGATCTCCGTATTACTTATCAGTTCAGTCCAAGAATCGGTAATGATCAAATTTAGCTCACTTAATGGCAATTCTACTGGTTGAGTCGAAATATTACTGACACAAAAAATGCTTTGTTTCCTATCTTTACTTTGTCGCCAAAATCCAAAAAGCTGCAACCCTAAATGTAAGGTGAATTGCGTGGCATTAGGATGAAATGCAGGCTGTTCAATTCGTGTGTTTAATAAACCTTTTAATGTAGATAGTACTTTAGCATGATGTAGCGTTTCATCAGCGAGTGCTTCTTCCAATGCACCCTCATGCCAGCGACGTCTGTTAATAGAGCGGTTATGATGCGTATTAGCTAACTTTTCATAATCATTTTGAGTTCCTAATAGACTGTGTATGTAAATGCCAGGTATTCCTTCAAGCGCAAACATAATGGCATGAGCACAAATAAAGCGTTCAAAGTTCCATTGGTCTTTACCGTCTACCGTACCCTGCATAGCATCATAAAGAGATATGTTCATTTCATAGGCTTTTTGTTCACCCGTGTCTGATGTACGCCAAGATATTTTTCCACCAAAACTTTCTACAGTATGCACAAGGTTATCAATTTCGGTATCACTTAATAGACCTTCTGCAGGACGTAAACCAATTCCATCGTGGGAGGCGATGAAGTTAAAGTACATAGTGCCGTCTTGCGGGGGGGGCATGCTCATTAACCAACGTTTTAAATATAAACAATTTCCCGTAAGTAGTGTGTTTAATAATAATGGCGGTAATGAAAAATTATAAATACCGTGTGCTTCATTGGCGTTGCCAAAATAAGTAAGATTTTGTGTATTCGGTATATTGGTTTCAGTAATAATGATGGCGCTTTCTTCTGCCGACTCAATTAAGGTTCTCAACAACCTCACTACCTCATGTGTTTGAGGTAAATTTATACTTGTTGTTCCCGCTATTTTCCAGAGAAAGGCAATAGCATCTAGCCGGAATATTTTTATACCCGCATCAAGGTATTGTTTGATGATTGAAGTAAATGCTTTTAACACTTCAGGGTTTCTAAAGTCAAAATCTACTTGATCGTGACTAAAGGTACACCACACAAATTTTTTCCCGTCACCGGTTTCTACTTCTTTTAAAAGAGGTGAGGTGCGTGGGCGTACTACTTCAGATAGTTCTTCATCGGGTAGAGCAGTAAAGAAAAAATCACTACCTAACCCCTCACCTTTGATAAAGTTGTCAAACCAAGCGCTTCGGCTTGAACAATGGTTAATAACCAGATCTGACATCAAGTTATAATTGTTACTTATCGCTTCAATATCTTGCCATGTTCCTAATGATTCATTGACCGATGAATAGTCGATAATGGCAAAGCCATCGTCAGAGCTATAAGGAAAAAAAGGTAAAATGTGTACGCTGTTAATCGTATTTTCGATAGTACGATCTAAAAAATTCTTTAATGTTTTTAACGGTGGTTGGTCTTCCTTAATAATACTGTCGCCATAAGTGATCAAAATAATATCTTTTTCAGACCAATGGTTAGTAAAAGGCTTTGCTGTAATATTTTTATTCGACAACCCCATAATATCGATGAGATTTAGAGCAATATCTTTACAGGGTTGTTCAAGAGCAACATCTTGATAGATAGTTTCAAGCTGTTGAGTTAATTTATCTATTAACCCGTTTTCTAGCTGATTATTAGGCGTTGGCATAATTTACCTCTTACTTTATTTTGCTCTACTTCAATGATTGACTAAATTCTTCATTGTCTAATTCTACTGCTTCTTTTAATTGCGATAAAATATCAGGAATAGCACTAATGACTCTATTCCAAGAAGGAATAAAAGGCGTATCCATTGGTTGTTCTAAAAAGGTGTTGCCTGCGGTAATTATGTTTTGGGCAAACATTTCTACGGCTTTTTCTTCACCATGAATATCCAATGTTAGCCCGTTCATCATGGCGTCATTTCTATAGGTTTCAACATAATCTAAGGCAATACGATAGTAGGTTGCTTTTAATGTTCTGAACTTTTCAGCGGTGAATGTTTCACCTTGAGTAGCAAGTTTACGGATAAATGATTTACTGATATCAACCGACATTTTTGATAAACCCCCTTCATCATTGTCCAAAGACATGTCTTGGTGTTTATGATCATAAGTTGAAGCAATATCAACTTGGCATATACGGTTTGAAGAATAGTTACGGTACATCTCAGAGAGTACGCCAATCTCTAATCCCCAATCACTGGGTATACGAATATCACTTAATACATCGCGGCGGAATGAGAACTCACCGGCTAATGGATATAAAAAACTGTCCATGTATTCAAGATAATCGCAATGACCAACGGTTTTTTTCAATGCTTTAATCAATGGTGTTACTAATAACCGTGATACTCGGCCATTAATTTTTCCATTGGCTACACGGGCATAATACCCTTTAGAAAATTCATAGTTAAATAGCGGGTTGGCAACAGGGTATAAAAGCTTATCGAGCAAGTCCCTTTCATAAGTCAAAATATCACAGTCATGTAAGGCAACTGATTCAGCTTTACCTGAGGCTAAAATATAGCCCATGCAATACCAAACATTACGGCCTTTTCCTAGCTCTTTAGGCGCTAAACCTAGGGCTTGTAACTTAGCGTCTATTGCTTGTAATCTCGGGCCATCATTCCACAATACCCTATGGTGTTGAGGTAACTCACCAAAAAATGATAATGCATGTTTATATTGCGCTAAATCGGCTCGATCTAAACCAATAACTATTTCAGATAAATACTCTACACCTTTAAGTTTACTAATAATATCAGGTAAAGCTTTACCCTCTAACTCAGAAAATAACGACGGTAAAATAAGTCCTAGAGGACGTTTTTTAGAAAACTCTAGTAATTCAGCCGCCATATCCTTTGGATCACGTTGTGCTAAGTTATGTAGAGTTGTTACGGTACCGTTTTGATAAAAGTCAGCCATGGTTTACCTCTTAATTAAGTATATTTATTAGTTATATTTATAAGTTGAGTGCATTAGTTGAATGTGAAAATAATCAGTTTTTCATAAGGCTTTTAATTGCTTCAGCCCAGCCCTCTGGGCCATATGCTTTTGTTTGAATTGTCATTTTTTGACGATGTAATGTTGGAAAATCATGAACAGGAGATCGCACTTGTACGGCGATATCTGCCGCTTCTAACATCGCGATATCATTTTCACCGTCCCCTAGCGCAATGGTGCATATTGAGGTGTTTTCAAAACAATCTTGTTGTGTAGAATATTCTTCTAGGTACTGCTCAGTTAACCAAAGGAGTGCTTGGCCTTTATCGCAGTAACCTCCTAGATGAAGGAAACGCCCTCCCTGAACAACATTAGCGCCTAAATCAAGCATATGATTTATGAATTCGACTTTAGTTTTGTCATTTCCTAACCACTGAATAGGCTCACCAAACTGTCTTTGTTTAGCGCGCTTAGCTTCTTCTAAGGTTAATCCGGTTAATTTAGATAATACAGATTCAGGTAATGTAGAAAATCCTTGGAAATAAGGCGAAAAATCATGAGCTTGTTCTGATAATAAAGTTAACCAATGTTGAATCGGTAAGCAGAAAGACTTTACCCAATATTCACCAATAACTTCGGTATCTTTAGGTTGCGATGTAAAGGTACTCATTGGGATATAAATGGCGGCACCATTTTCGATTATAAAGGGCGCATCTAATTTTAGGTCACTGTGAATAACCTCTAATTCAGCAAGTGTTTTACTGGTATTTAAAATGACCGGAATATTAGCACTCTTCAATTGTTGAAGCGTTTCACTTGCGGCAACAAATTGATAAGTAAAATGGTCAAGCAGAGTGCCATCTAAATCACTAAATATAATTTTTTTTACCGTGTTCATATTTTTTCCATTTCAGATAATGGAATGTCGGTGATTTTTCGATCATAATCTAAGTGGAAAATAGCATCAGCCGAATTAGATATAGTATTACAACCTTGCACGCTTAATCTTTGAAAATATTGAGTAAAATTTAATATTTGTGCAGGTGACATGATTTTAGAATCACATAAACCAATATTTCTAGCTTTTAACTTTTCTTCTTGCTCTAAGCGCCATTGGTATACACAATCGAAAGATGGTGCTTGTAATGCTAACCAAAAGTCCATTTTTTTGTATAGGGGTGCATAAGTACTTTTAAGCTGCTCATTAACAAAGGTGCGCCATGCGCCAAGTGGATCATGTTGTAATTCAAGTTCATTAATGGGAGATTCAAGTTGTTCATCAGTTTGTGGTTGCACACCCCAGCACCAACCTTCTAATAAAATAATATCTACAGGTTCTTTAATTGATGTCCACTGATCTTTAGGAAATGGTTCATCGGTAGCTTTATTGAACTTAGGAATAGTAAATCCAGTCTTTTGTTCTGATAACAGGGTCAAAACATGCTTAAGCTCTGCCATATCATGTGTACCTGGAACACCTCTAGTTGCTAAAAGTGAATGAATGTCTTGTGCTAATTGAGTTCTCTTTATACCGGGTAGGTAAAAATCATCTAAAGACATTACAACAACATTAAGCTTATATTCGGCTCTTAAATATTCAGCAAAAAAGTCAGTGAGTGTTGACTTACCACTACCTTGGCAGCCATTTATACCAACAAAATAAGGTTTAGTATTTTTTTTAAACTCACCCACGATTCGATCAGCAAGAGGCTTGTAATGCTCTTTTACTGTGAGTCTAAATTTTTCCGGTAATTTGTGTTGTTTTATAAAATTTGAAAGCATATTTCCACCAGTGATAATGAACATACCATATATCAATACAACTCTTGTGCCATTAATGTCAAACAAGAATTAAACCCTGTAAGTTACTGTTAATAAAGCGTTATATTTTTATTTTTGTCGGTTGTTAATATTTTTAAGATACATTTAAAATACCGAGGTAGTGCAGAGGATTAAATTGATTGAACAGTTTTGGTGCAATAATGAACAAGTATCGCTAGATAAATAGATGTACAGGAGAGTAAACTTAAAGAAGGTCTTTCCATTTATTTTATTCAAAGCACTTACGGGTACGCGGAGGACAATTGATTTGATCTTTATTTGTTGTTTACACGTAATGACAGTGAGGTCTAACCATGTGTTTTTTAATAAATTGACCTCATTAACCTTTAATAGAGCTTTATATTTATGATTAATAACACGTTAACAAACAGAGACTTTTTAAGACTCTTTAATTTAATATCGACTAAAGGTACTAAATTAGAAAGTACGTATGAATTTTCAGGTATTCGAGCATGGAATGATTTTGACGGTTATACCTGCTGGTTATCGTACAAAGATTTAACAATAACAATATTATTTCATGGTAAATTTGATGTTGAATTCGAACATAAAGACACTTTTAATGAATTTTATAAAAAAGCTAATTCACTGATCGCACTGAGTTAATATTCAGCTTATGAGCTAGGCCAACGGAGATATTCAAAAGTGTTAACACATAAACTGCTAGGCGTTATTTTTGATCTCGATAATACCTTAGTTACTTCATTTTTAAACTTTGAGGCAATAAGGGCTGCTTTAAATTGTCCACAAGGAATCGACTTATTAGACTTTGTTGATGCATTACCTCAACAAGAAAAAATACAGGCAAAAAAAGTATTAATTGATTACGAGATTGATGATGCACTAAATGCTAAAAAACTCATTGGAACAGATGAACTTATAACGTTATTAGCAGAATTAACTATTCCTTGTGCCATTGTTACACGTAATTGTAAACAAGCTGCTTTATTAAAGGTTGAGAACAACAATATTGATATTCCAATATTGTTAACAAGAGAAGACCACAAAGCAAAACCTGCCCCAGATGCACTATTGTATCTAGCTAAGCTTTGGGCAACTCCTCCTGAAAATTTATTGTATGTAGGTGATTATTTATATGATATTCAAGCTGCACACAATGCAAATACCATGTCGTGCCTTGTCACTCATGGAGAAACTGTAAGTTATTCTAATTTAGCGAATATTGTAGTGAATGAATTGACCGAATTAAGCGATATGATTAAAGAAGGCTTTTCAGCTAAGGCTAATAATATTTTAAAAAGTAATGACTTATGATCGATTTTACTAAGCGACAATGTGTTGAACGCTGGCGCATCACTAATGATGGGGTTATGGGAGGTAAGTCTGAAGGGCATTTTTTATTCGAGCAGGATAAAGGCGTTTTTACTGGTAATATCTCACTTGATAATAACGGTGGGTTCAGTTCGGTATTCAGAGCTATTGATCATTTAGCCACAGAATTCGAAACCGTAACTATTGACGTTATGGGAGATGGACTGGTTTATGAATTAAGAATGATAGTCACACTTGATGGTTATCGATTAGCTTATAAACACAGCTTCAATACAGTTGAAGGACAAAGAGAGGTCTTAAGTTTTACACTAGCAGACTTTCAAGCTTCTTTCCGTGGGCGAAATATTACTAATGCCGCTGTACTTAACTCAGGAAATATTTGCGAAGTCGGTTTTTTAGTTAAGAGTAAAATCGAAGGTAGGTTTTCTTTATCCATTTTTAGTCTTAATTTTCAATAAAGTCTGACTTAACTAAAAGCGGATAGACGTTTTTACTTAGTTAAATAGTTAAATAGTTAAATAGTTAAAAAGACCAACCCAGTTACATTAGTTAAGTTAACTCCATTAATTACTGTTAACACACAAAGGATGAAAATAATATATGAACAAAGTCTCGCCTAAAGCACTCATTCACAGCAAGTGGACCAAAGTTGATGTAAGCAACAAAGAAAAGCATTTTATCATCACAGTGATTAAGTTTGATGAAGACCAAAAAGTTGTCGAATGTTTAATAGAAGCTGTGATGACTAAGAATGCGTATGCACTTGATTGGCGAGAATTAAAGGATAGTAATATCTGGAAAATGGGTTGGCAATAGGGAGAGATTCATTTATTAAAAATAAATCACTACCTTTTATACATTTATACATTTATACATAAG
>Ga0308012_10001853_pt1 | contig 11027 bp, 7 predicted proteins | sample Neamet179_FD_203133 | JGI IMG/M metagenome (GOLD analysis project Ga0308012, IMG submission 203133) | Marine microbial communities from water near the shore, Antarctic Ocean - #179 | ecosystem: Environmental > Aquatic > Marine > Unclassified | place: Southern Ocean | collected 2014-07-25 | reverse complement strand
TGACAACGAGGTTCGCGTAAATATCATAGAGCCAGAGATAGCTTCTCAAACAGAGCTCGTACATAAGCACGCATTAATTTCTTTGAATAAAGTTTTTTGTTGTTGACAAGGGGGAGTCCACATAAGCTAGCTATTGCTCAATCGAGCGCCTTGTCTTAATATATTTTTTCTTCGCACAACAAGATTACAAACTTAATCAAATTGGTATAAACACTCATCGATTAAGCTATATCTACGCAGAGTTGTTAATCAGCGTGACTTCAAAGACATAGTATTCAATCATTGAAGTGTTATAAAAATAGAGACTTATTGAGTTAATTTGCTATTATCTTGTTAGTTAATGCTTTTTTGGAATAAACATTGCATTTTATCTTTTAAAATACGCTTTTCCTTAAATAGGTGAAGTAATATGATATTTTTTTGACGCTAAAATTTAGTCATTTTTACAGAACTTAAATTAGCTCAGAACTTAAATTAGGACATCCCGATGCAAACATTTTTGCGCCTGTGCCTATGGCAGGCGATTACTCTTAGCATACTGACTATGCATTTTCCTGTAAATGCAGAAGAAGAACGCGGCATTCGCATGCGTGGTCCTAAAAGTAGTGATGTTTTATCATATGACAAATATGGCCCAATTTTATCTAAAGATACTTTATGGAATATTGCCACACGAGTTCGTCCTGATACACGTTTGAGTATTTATCAAGTAATGCAGGCGTTATATAAAGAAAATCCACAAGGATTTGTTGATAACAATATAAACCATCTAGTTGAAGGCGAATATTTAAAAATACCTTCTTTTAACAGTATGATGGCAATAGATAGTAATAGTGCTAAGAAAGAGTTTCAAAATGCTAGTAGCTCTTGGAAAAAGTCACAACCGACAAGAATTTCAAAAATTGCACCTACAGAGCCTCGCGTTCAGAAGAAAGATTTAGATAGTGTAAAAACTGAAATTAATGATCAATTGGTAAAGATTGATGGTCAACAACAAAAGCGATTAGATACCATTCAAAACGACATCTCTGATTCCATTGATGGTTTACAAGCAATTCTAAAAGAAAATGACGACTTACGTCAGCGACTCACCTCTTTTGATGACAAGCTTGGCGTTATGCAAAATGAAGTAGCAAAAGGCAAAGAGATCAAGTTGCAGATGGACGACATGATTAAATTGCAACAAGCCTTACTTGCAAAAGCTGAATCGAGAGAAAAAGATCTCTTATTACAAAAACAATTGGCAGAATTAACAGAGAAAGATATTACCTCACAATTGTGGTTTAAAATTGTTATGGGGACCATGCCAGCTATCTTTATTTTGGTGTTATTAACATTCTTGTTTAAACGGAGAAAACAAGCTGCGGATGAAGTGTTTTTTAGCGAGTTAGAAAGCAAAGAGAAAACACCGGAAGCGAAAAATAAAAGTGTAGTTGAAGAACCATCAAATGATGACGAACTTGATTTATCACTTGATGACGAACTTGATTTATCACTTGACGATGAACTTGATTTATCACTTGACGATGAACTTGACTTGTCACTTGACGATGAATTATCTCTAGATGACGATGTAATTCATTTAGATGAGGATGACAGCCTAGACGAACTTGATGATCTTGAAGATATAATGCTTGATGATGAGAATGAAGAACTGGAAGGTGGAGAGCTAGATCAAAGTGACCTGGACTCACTATTATCAGGTTTAGATGATGATATTGCAGACCCAGTAAGTGAAGAGCTCGAAGGTGGAGAGCTAGATCAAAATGACCTAGACTCGCTATTATCAGGGTTAGATGATGAGCCTGATAAAACAGAAGACCCTGTAAGTGAAGAGCTTGAAGGTGGAGAGTTAAGCCAGGATGACTTAAATGATCTACTTAATGGTTTCGGTGAAGATGACCCTGCACCCGCAGCCGATGTAACAGACCCTGATGATATAGATGCGCTACTTGACTCTGTTTCTGATTCTGCACCCGCAGCCGATGTAACAGACCCTGACGATATTGATGCGCTACTTGACTCGGTAAATGACTCGGTTTCTGATTCAGCACTCGCAGCTGATGTAACAGATCCTGACGATATTGATGCGCTACTTGACTCGGTTTCTGATTCTGCACCTGCCGCCGATGTAACAGACCCTGACGATATTGATGCGCTACTTGACTCGGTTTCTGATTCTGCACCAGCTGCCGATGTAACAGACCCTGACGATATAGATGCGCTACTTGACTCGGTTTCTGATTCTGCACCAGCAGCCGATGTAACAGACCCTGATGATATAGATGCGCTACTTGACTCGGTTTCTGATTCTGCACCTGGACCTGCAGCCGATGTAACAGATCCTGATGATATAGATGCGCTACTTGACTCTGTTTCTGATTCTGCACCTGCACCAGCAGCCGATGTAACAGACCCTGATGATATAGATGCGCTACTTGACTCGGTTTCTGATTCTGCACTTGGACCTGCAGCCGATGTAACAGATCCTGATGATATAGATGCGCTACTTGACTCTGTTTCTGATTCTGCACCTGCAGCCGATGTAACAGATCCTGACGATATTGATGCGCTACTTGACTCGGTTTCTAATCAGGAAAGTGAGCCAGTTTCAGCTCCTGAGCCAGCAGCTGATGTAACAGACCCTGATGATATTGACGCTCTACTTGATTCGGTAAATGACTCGGTTTCTGATCAGGAAAGTGACTCGGTAAATGAGCCAGTTCCAGACTCAACACCCGCAGCCGATGTAACAGATCCTGATGATATTGACGCGCTACTTGATTCGGTAAATGAGTCGGTTTCTGATCAGGAAAGTGACTCGGTAAATGAGCCCGTAGCAGACTCCGCACCCGCAGCGGATGTAACAGACCCTGATGATATTGACGCTCTACTTGATTCGGTAAATGACTCGGTTTCTGATCAGGAAAGTGACTCGGTAAATGAGCCAGTTCCAGACTCAGCTCCGGCAGCTGATGTAACAGACCCTGATGATATTGACGCTCTACTTGATTCGGTAAATGACTCGGTTTCTGATCAGGAAAGTGACTCGGTAAATGAGCCAGTTCCAGACTCAGCTCCGGCAGCTGATGTAACCGACCCTGATGATATTGATGCTATTTTAGCTTCAATGTCGGGAAATACTCCATCAACGAGTCAAGAAATTAAAGAAGATTTAGTAGAGTCCACGAGTCAACCAAATCCTGAAGAGGTAAAAGACGAACAGCTCTCTAAAAATAATGAAGTAGAAGAAGAAAGTACATTAAGCGCTGAAGACTTAAAAATTCAAACAGAAATAGCAGAAAATGAAGCTAAAATTGACGAATTTACTGCAGAATATGTAACACCATTTCTCACTGCAGATTTTAGCGATATTCTTGGTACAGACAATGATGAAATTCCTGAAACACTGGCTGAGACTGATCAGAGCCATGAAAGTAATAACGAAGATAATGAGTCAATCGATGACATAGATATTGATGCACTCATTGCAGATACTGTCGCCCCAGATGAAGATTTAGATAATATTCAATCAGATGAAAAAGACGATATTGGTGATAACTTAACGGATACTTCACTTAGTGATGTTAATGATGTTAATGATGAATTAATTGATGGAGCAGTTGATTCAAAGATCGATGATGGGGATATTGAGTCTGAATTAAGTAAGTTATTAGAAGATGATTCTCTTGATGGAATTGAAGATCAAGACGAAAATATTTCACCTGAGGATATAGAACTCGCTCCTGACTTTACCGATGAAGATGTTTTAGCTGAATTGTTAGCTGAAACCCCTGACTTAGGTGAAGAGCAACTTGAAGACCTCGATGAATTAGAAGTTGATGAATTAGACGTAATAAAAGAATTAGATAATGTTGATTTTGATGAGTTACTCGCAAATATTGAAGAAGAATCAGCTACCACATCTTTGGAAAGTGATGAGGTTGTCCTTGATACTAGTAGTGATGATCTTGATGACATTGGCGACGATTTAATTGACAGTAGTTTCAGTGAAGCTCCTATTACTAGCGAGGAAGATATTCCAAGCGAGCAAGAAACGACCCCAACAGAAGATTATGTATCAGTTGATGACTTGCTATCTGAGAGTTTAGGTGAGGTAGATACATCAGAGCCATACGAAAAAACTAATATTGATGTTGGTTTAGGCAAGTTTTCTGAAAATGAGACTGACGTTGATGTCGATGAAAATGGTTCAATGTCGAGTAAATTAGATTTAGCAAAAATGTACATAGAAATGAGCGACGAAGAAAATGCACAAGTCATCTTGGAAGAAGTTATTTCTAAAGGGAATGAGGGGCAGAAAGTTGAGGCTCAAGCATTATTAGATTCATTATAATACTTATTTTACTTCGAAATATAACTTCACAAGTAATATCTCAAAGTAAAATGGTAAGTATATCTATGAACAAGCAATAGCCTAACTGCATAAAATAAAGGATAATGCGCAGCGAAAAACAATCTCCTCACCAGATAAGGTTAGTTTGTATGCGTTATGCGTTAGGCATTGAGTACGATGGTAAAAATTATTGTGGTTGGCAACGCCAAAATAATGCTATTACGGTACAAGAAAAAGTAGAGAAAGCATTATCTATCATTGCTGATGAACCTATAAAAGTTATATGTGCAGGACGTACCGATACTGGTGTAAATGCAACCAACCAAGTTATTCATTTCGATACTTTAAAAGTTCGTAAAGATGTAGCTTGGACCTTAGGTGTCAATACTCACTTGCCTTCTGATGTCGCGGTACAATGGGTAACTAAAGTTGATGATGACTTTCACGCTCGCTTTAGTGCAACCGCCCGTAACTATCGTTACATCATCTATAATAACCCTCTTCGAGCTGCAATATTAAGTCATGGTATCAGCCATTGTCATTACCCTTTAGATGAAAATCTTATGCAGGAAGGTGCAAATCACCTTCTTGGTGAACACGACTTTACCTCTTTTAGAACGGTGCATTGCCAATCGCACTCAGCTGTTCGAACTATTAAGCATTGCAGAGTAACCCGACAGGGTGATTATATTGTTGTCGATATAAAAGCGAATGCTTTTTTACATCACATGGTCAGAAATATTGTCGGCAGTTTAATGCGTGTTGGTCAATCACAAGAAATTACTTCTTGGATGAAAGAGGTTTTATTAGCAAAAAATCGCTGTGTTGCAGGTGTAACAGCTCCACCAGAGGGGTTGTATTTTGTTGACGTTGACTATCCAGAAAAATTTTCATTACCTAAAAGCCGTTTAGGGCCATTGTTTTTATAAATAATAGTGTATTTAACCTCAATTATTTACTGAACAGACCAGTTTTTTCTATATTGTATAGGTTATACTATGGTCTAATATGCGGTTTAGAATAGTAATAAATTAACATAATGTTTGGTGGCGTTTATTTATCAATAAATTGACCTCCAATAAATCGATAGATATTTCGTTACAACAGGCAAAAATAAAATTATGAGCTGGATAGAAAAAATTCTCCCGAAACCAAAAGCGACACAAAAAAGTAACATTCCTGAAGGTGTATGGAGTAAATGTACTTCCTGTAACGCTGTGCTTTATAAAGCTGAATTAGACCGTCAAATTTCAGTATGTCCTAAGTGTGATCATCATATGCGTATCAGTGCACGTAAACGCATAGATAGCTTTCTTGACCAAAATAATCGCATGGAATTAGGTGAAGAGTTTGAAGCGCAAGATGTTTTAAAATTTAAAGACTCTAAACGCTATAAAGATCGTCTTAGTGCTGCGCAAAAGAATACTGGTGAAAAAGATGCTCTTGTTGTAATGAAAGGTGAGTTGCACGGTATGCCAGTAGTTGTTGCTGCATTTGAATTTGGTTTTCTAGGCGGTTCAATGGCTTCTGTTGTTGGTGCTCGTTTTGTTAAGGGCGCAGAATATTGCCTAGAACATAAAATACCACTTATTTGTTTTTCTGCCAGTGGCGGTGCCCGTATGCAAGAAGCGCTTTTTTCTTTAATGCAAATGGCAAAAACAAGTGCTGCACTCGCTAAATTGAGTGAAAATGGCCTTCCATATGTATCTGTATTAACTGACCCAACTATGGGCGGTGTATCAGCAAGTTTGGCTATGTTAGGTGACATTAACGTTGCAGAGCCTAAAGCCTTAATTGGTTTTGCTGGACCACGTGTTATCGAGCAAACAGTTAGAGAAAAATTACCTGAAGGTTTCCAACGCAGTGAATTCTTATTAGAAAAGGGCGCTATTGATATGATTATTGATCGCCGTGAAATGAGAGTTACTTTAGCGCGTATGTTAGGTAAGTTTATGGGACAACCTAGCGTTGTTTCGTAAGCCCAATTAATAGCAGTTATTGTCTATTTTACTCAATTACTTGTTGATAGAATAAATGTCAAAATCAAATTCAAGCCACTATCAAGATTTTACTAGTCTCGATCAGTGGCTTTATTATTTAGAAAACTTACATAGCACTGAGATAGATCTTGGTTTAACTCGTATTGGCAAAGTAGCAGAGCGTTTAGCTGTTGATTTAAGTTTTGCCAAAGTTATTACCGTTGCAGGTACAAACGGTAAGGGTACGACGTGTGCTTTTATCGAAAATGCCTTATTGCTTAACGAAAAGCTTACTAACGAAGAAAGTAACTCACAACAAAGTGTTGCTGTTTATTCATCTCCTCATATTGAACGCTTTAATGAACGCCTTCGTATAAATAAGCAAGATGTTCAAGATCAGCCATTAATTGATGCTTTTAAAAAAATAGAAGATGCTAGAGCAGAGATATCTCTAAGTTATTACGAATATACGACGTTAGCTGCGTTACTTGTATTAATGGATGCGAAACCTCGCTTTATTATTCTTGAAGTGGGTCTTGGTGGCCGTTTAGATGCAACTAATATAATTGATGCGGATATAGCCGTAATCACCACTATTGATTTAGACCACCAAAGTTTCCTCGGTGATAATCGAGAAAGTATAGGCTTCGAGAAAGCAGGTATCATGCGAGAAGGGCAATGTATTGTCATTGGCGATACCAATGCACCTAAATCAGTTTTAGACCATGCTAATACTTTACAAGCGATACACGGTGAGACGTTATTTTTACGTGAGCATGACTTTAGGGTTAACGAAAGTATACCTGTGTGGAGTTGGCAAGCTAAAAAAGTACTTTTAGATGATTTACATTCTACCTATATTCCACGAGATAATGTCGCGACAGCGCTCATGGTATTAGAAAAATTGAATGTTACTCTTACAACACAGTTTGTGAATGACGTTATTTCGGCGACTAAGGTTCCTGGTCGTACTGAATTAATAAAACATACAGGGCAGTGTGATGTTATTTTGGATGTTGGACATAACCCACAAGCCACTCGTTACCTCTCTAGTTACCTTAAGCAAATAAAAGAGCATAATAACTATCAAAAAGTTTATGCTGTGGTTTCCATGTTAGGTGACAAAGATATAAGTGCGAGTTTACAGGCACTAAAGGGTGATATTGATTTTTGGTATACTGGAGTGTTAGATGTACCAAGAGCTGCCACCAGTAAAATAATGAAAAGTAACTTAGCATTATTCACTGACGCTGTTAATTGTTTTGACAATGTGGATGAGGCATTTAAAATGGCCAAGAAGAAATCGACTGCAGCTGACTTGATCCTTGTTTTTGGATCGTTTTATACTGTCGCGAATATAAGAACCCAACTAATCACTTCCTAGCTATGTTTATTGGTTAAGATTTAGTTAGATAAAATTAGCATATTGTATTTTTAAAGTCGTATTTATTAGGAGAGTTCCTTGTCTACACTGTTTCAAAATCGTCTTGTCGGTACTATTATTGTCGCAGCCGTAGTTATTATATTTCTACCTGATGTACTTGATGGTGAAAAAAAATCGAATCAAGCTGAGTTTGAAGCTATCCCCAAGGCTGAAGTTTTTTCCGGAAAATTAACAAATAATCCTTTCCCAGAAGACAGGTTAATTCGACAAAAAGTTACTCCTGTTGTAAATGAAACAGCCCTTGATGAACATGTTGATGATAAATCTGACTCTGCCTCAGCACTTAAAGCTAAGAAAGACATAGTTGTTACTAAGGTCGACACAGTTAAGAAAAAGCCTAAACCCAAAGCTAAGGTTAACATTGTTACTAAGAAAAGTAGTACGCTTCCTGAGAAGGCGGTAGCTAAAGAAGCTTGGGTTATTCACTTAGGAAGTTTTAAAAATAAAGACAATATTAAGCAGTTATTAAAAAAATTAAAAGCTAACGGCTATATTGCTTTTACTAAACCTATCAAAACCAAGAAAGGTACATTAACAAAAGTCATGATAGGTCCAGAGTTGATAAAATCGGCGATGGTTAAAAAACTACCTTCTTTAAAGAAACTAACAGGTATACAAGGAAAGGTGGCTTATTTTGAAGCCAATAAGTAATAGGTTTTTATAAAATATTAGGTATTATTTGGCGAATTCTGATAGAATGCGCGCCTCTAATTTAGAGAAACTCAACGAGAAACTCAAGTTATGGTTTGGATAGATTACGCCATTTTGGCCATTATAGGCATATCAACACTGGTTAGTTTGATACGAGGCTTTGTAAAAGAGGCTGTATCTTTAGTTATTTGGATCAGTGCTTTCTTCATTGCTAGTACCTTTTACGCAAACCTCGCGAACCTTTTAACTAATATATCTGATCAATTCTTGCGTAATGCAGCAGCCGTTGCCATTCTTTTCATAACAACCTTAGTACTTGGTGCATTAGTTAATTATCTTATTGGACAATTAGTCAGTAAAACAGGGCTTTCCGGTACAGACCGAGTCTTGGGGCTAGTTTTTGGAGCACTTCGTGGCGTCTTTATTATTAGTGCCATGATATTTTTTGTTGATGCTTTTACAGGTGCAGAAAATACACCTTGGTGGAAAGAGTCCCAATTAATTCCTGAGTTTACATTGGTCGTAGAGTGGTTTTTTGAATACCTTAAAGGGTCATCAAGTTACGTTACTTAGTATTGAGTTTAATTTTCAAACCTATTTTTTAACTTAGTTATTCAAGTAACAACTAAGTGAATACGGAGTAAATCCGTATACGGTAATTTATAAGATATTATTTCAATATCGTATAATTCAATATTTATTCGATGATTAATTTCATCCAGAGCAAATTTTTTGCTTTGAAATATTGTAAATATTTCTTTTGTGGAGAGAATTTCATGTGTGGCATTGTTGGTATAGTTGGTAAAACCCCTGTTAGTCAGTATATATATGATGGATTAACGGTACTTCAGCATCGTGGTCAAGATGCGGCAGGTATTGTAACCATTAATGATAATACTTTTAGGCTAAGAAAAGGTAATGGCTTAGTAAAAGATGTTTTTCATACTCGTCATATGCGCCGCTTACAAGGCAATATTGGTATTGGCCACATTCGTTACCCTACGGCAGGAACGTCTAGTTCTTCTGAAGCACAACCTTTTTATGCTAATTCACCTTTTGGTTTGTCTTTGGCTCATAACGGTAACTTAACTAATGCTGAAGAATTAAGAACTTGGTTATTTAATGAAGCTCGTCGTCACGTTAATACCACTTCAGACTCTGAAGTTTTACTCAATATTCTAGCCCATGAATTACAGCAAAGAAAAAACCTATCTTTAACGCCTGATGATATTTTTACTGCTGTATCAAAAGTACATAAACGTATTCGCGGAGCTTATGCAACGGTAGCGCTAATTATCGGCCACGGTATGATTGCTTTCCGTGACCCTAACGGTATCCGTCCTTTAGTTTTTGGTAAAAGAGAGACTGAATTAGGCGTTGAGTATATGGTTGCTTCTGAGTCTGTTGCATTAGATGCTTGTTCTTTTGAGTTTGTACGTGACGTTGCACCAGGTGAAACTATATTCTTTTCTGAAAATGGTCAAATACATAGCCAACAATGTGCTGAAAACCCAGTATATAACCCATGTATTTTTGAGTTTGTTTATTTTGCTCGTCCAGACTCGACCATGGATAAAATGTCAGTTTATGCATCTCGTGTAGAAATGGGCACTAAACTAGGTGAGAAAATCGCTGACGAATGGCGCGATATTGATATTGATGTTGTCATTCCTATTCCTGAAACATCATGTGATATTGCTTTACAAATAGCGCACCACCTTGATCTACCTTACCGACAAGGTTTTGTTAAAAACCGTTATATTGGCCGAACTTTCATTATGCCAGGCCAAGAAGAACGTAAGAAATCTGTTCGTCAAAAACTGAATGCTATTGGTGAAGAGTTTAAAGGTAAGAATGTTTTACTTGTAGATGACTCTATCGTTCGTGGTACTACATCTTCACAAATTATTGATATGGCTCGTGCTTCAGGTGCAAAAAAGGTCTACTTTGCTTCAGCTGCACCAGAGGTTCGATTCCCAAATGTTTATGGTATTGATATGCCAAGCGCTAATGAATTAATTGCGCATGGTCGTGAATTGGATGATATTTGTAATTTAATCGGTGCAGACAAGTTGATTTTCCAATCAATTGAAGACTTAATCTCTGCTGTTAGCTCTGGTAACCCAGAAATTAAGCATTTTGATACATCAGTGTTTGATGGTAATTATGTAACCAACGATATTGACCAAGAATACCTAGAAAGATTAGACGCTTTGCGTAATAACACTAGTAAAGAAGAATCAGACAAAAATGCGGATTCAATTCTTGATATGCATAACGAAGGTGCAGAATAGTATTGTAGATACGTTCTAATTGATTTGTAACGTTCAATACTTTATACCCGTTACCATTCAATATGCATGTTTCAGAGTGCTTGAGCGGTTTACATCTCAAGTTGCAGTGAGGAGGCACTGTGATGAAAGAATGGTTATTCAGGAGAATAGCTCCTGCATTCTCTAATAACACCATCCATGTAGCGTCCTTCTAAATCACGGTAACGATGAAGTGATATTGCTCAAGCCCTTCTTCGATGGGTTTAAAATGACTTTAGACTGCGGTAAATAATCAAAACATAGAATGACTATGTTTAAATTAT
>Ga0308012_10001849_pt1 | contig 11038 bp, 6 predicted proteins | sample Neamet179_FD_203133 | JGI IMG/M metagenome (GOLD analysis project Ga0308012, IMG submission 203133) | Marine microbial communities from water near the shore, Antarctic Ocean - #179 | ecosystem: Environmental > Aquatic > Marine > Unclassified | place: Southern Ocean | collected 2014-07-25 | reverse complement strand
CATCTTCATATCTAAATCTATAACTAAATCGAACAAATTTATCTTCTAAAAAATCTGGATCTCCATTAAAATTAGGATTATAATTTCTATTTGTATTTGATGCTGGATAACTAGGGTTGAATACGGCTGTACCTGGATTCATAGGTGTATTAGCATCAATCATGCTGGTTACATACTGGCCATTGTTAGCTGTTAGTAAATTATTTTTGTTAAAGTATATAGTGGTTCCAGCAGGTATATCTGAAGTTAAGGCAACTGCAGTTGGGGAAGGAGTTGTTCCTGCGGCTGGTAAAGTTGAAAGATCTACTAGATTAATAGTATTACCGGTAATAAAACTACCAACAACAGTATTATTTGGTATTGAACTTGAGCCTGATACAATGGCTCCATTCAAAGCAGTTGAAGTTTTACTACTTGGTAATGTTCCTTTAAATTGAACTGCATCAAATATTATAGCTGTAGCACCAGCTAATGTAATTCCTTCAGTAACACCGCTACCGCCATTAATTTCAAATGCAGCATTATCTTTATAATAAACTTCTATAGGTTCAAAAGGAGCGTAAGTTGCTACAGACAGCTGATCTTCTGTTGTATAGTAGTTTGAATTACTTAAAGGATTATCTACATTAATTTTTCTAGGTTGGTTTCTATTATCTGTCCAGAAAAGAATATTTTCTAGCATATTAACAGAATTAATTAAAAAATTAGTAGAAAAATTTAAAAAAGCTCCAGACACTAATTTATTGGCCACTCCAGTATTAGTATTGTAAACAAATATAAAATTATTAGCCGTAGAAGAATAATTAAGCTTTTGTATATTATAACCAGTGGTATTTAATTCATTATAATCAGTTAAAAATATATATATATTATTATCAAGATTATTAGTATACATACCGATAGTCTGCAAGTTAGGCACACCAGTGTAAGATGCAGAAGAAAAATCAATCAAACTTTGATTACCTAAAACATTTTCTAACGCTCCAACGTCGGCACCTTCTGATCTACTTACTTGTATATTAACCCCTTCACGATATTCACCATTTGGCAATAACCTGGCATCCAGGTCTTTATTCATTTTGGACTTAATAAAAGAATTTTTAACTTCTGCCATTTAATTTAGTTTTTAATCCACTTAGATTTACCTCTCATAATTTGAATAAATTCATTAGACTTAATGTTAGATAATCTTATTTTTGCATTTCTTAGTTTTGCGCTTTTTTCTCTACGCAATCTTTGTACTATATATTCTGGTTGATTTATTCTTGAAGCTATTATAGCATGCATTAGATATGAGTAAACAGCTTCTTCTGCCATTTTAGGTACTTGCATAGCTTGATCATAAGTTAAACCATCTGAAACATATTCTAATATTATTATTTTATCTTTTAAATCACTTGAAAAAGACATTTTTCCCTCACGATCATTTATAGTAAACCATCCATTTATTTGAGCTAATTCAGGCTGCATGCCATACCTTTGACCATAACCCATTAATCCACCACCATAAATACCCCATAAACCATCAGCAATTAGTCTTCCTGTTATTTCATCTCTTATAGCTTGAACTGTAGTTGTGTTTTGTTCCGCCCATCTTTCTTCTGTTATAGACGTACCAGTTATATTGCTACCATCATTGTCTTGAGTAGGTGTTCCGCTAGCATCTTGTATTGGTTTAGTGTAAGGATTACTAGTTAAAGTTGTAGGGTATATTATATGTTTTACACCAACATCGTCTATCCAAGAAACATTAACATAATTAACATAGTCTTGAGGTAATGGTACACTTAAATTGTGAGGTATAGTTAATTCTTGAGAATGAATACTTCTTAAGGTATCGTAACTAAATTCTTGTAACGCTCTTTTTGTGTGAAATATAACATCTGTTTTCTTAACACTAGATATAAGTTTTCCTTCACCTACATAAGCTACCATAAAATTATTAACTAAATCTACTACTTTTATGTATTGATAACTTCCATAATTTTTTTCTACTACATCGCCTAATGCATTTTTATTGCCAAAATTACCTCCTGATTCAGTCAGTAGTTGAATAACAATAAATTCATTGTTTGCTCTAGACACTGCAAAAGTTATTATATTATTTAAAACAGTATAATCACCTGTAAATTCTGTAAAAGTACCAGTGCCACCAGTTGCGCTAGTGTATAATCTAAAATTATTATTGTTATAAAGAGGACTTGTAGGACTTGCGGCTCCAAAGGTAAGGTTAGTATCAAAAGTAGATGTAAAAACTGTTTGAGACACTCCATCTTTATCTTTAGCTATAATTACTTGAGTACCTGCATAATATTGTGCGTTTGTTTCTGTTAGTAGTCCTCCATTAGGTGTTGGCATAATTTATTAGCTTTTTTGGTTTATTTCCTCTGACTGTACTTGTGCAGCTGCAGTTTGTATAATATTAGGATCTCTTATAATTATACCAGCATATAATAGTATTTTTAATATTAACTCCGTTTGTTCAGAAATATGAATTTCAAAGTTTTGAGAACCTGTTGGTGTGGTTGCAGCATTAAAAACTGTATCATTGTATATATATTGACCAAGAGTACCAATGTCAAAACCCCATATTGGATTTATAGGCTTTTTAACATAATCAACCTGTATATCACCAGGTGTTATTATAGTAGTTGGCTTTACATAGAGATAATTATTTTCATATAAATAAACGGGATATGTTTTTGTAGGTTTTGTTAGTAATGACCTATTTACATGGTAGAATTCTTTTCTATCAAGTCTTTGAAGTTCTATTTCATTGTTATAAAGTACAGTACCTAATCTATAAAATTCCACGGCATTTCCATAAGAATCAGTTGTTGGTAAAGTCCAATATGACAATGTATTGTTTATGACATATATAGCATCACCAAATGTTTTAAATATAGCTATTTTTTCATCAAGATTTACAACTCTATCTGCATAGTCTGTATTTGTTTGAGGTACACGTATCTGTTGATTTAAATCTTCAAAATATTTTTCAAAGATCTCTAACTGTACTTGAGTACCAATACTATTAAACTCTTCAGGTGTCATATAACCTCTTTGTTCTTTATTTAGTATAAGTAAAACAGTTTTATATACAGTGTTTACATTTATCATTTGTTAGTTTTATTATAATAAAGGAGGCACGAAGCCTCCCTTATTAGTATTACATGTTAAGAAAGTTTTTTCTCTATAGATTTAAATATTTCTAAACCTTCATCGGTTTTAAAAAATTGTGCCATAGCAGAATAAGGATGTTCATCAAAAGGAACAGTCATTAACTTTTTACCATTTGAAGCCCATTTAAATGTTCTTTGATCTTCAGCTAGAATAATAATTTTAGCTTCAGTTGCTTTTATAGCAAAATTTCTTAATTGAACATTGTCATCACTAGCTAAACTTAAGAAAGTATGAGGTTGTTGTTTAGCAAATACAAGTAAATCTCTTTTAATTTCCTTAGAACTCATCTCTGACACCTTAGATCCCATTTCAACTCTTAAAATGGCTTCAGCTTGATCTATATCAATATTTCTAGCTGCATTTAAAGCATCTATTTGTAATTCTATTTCTATTAATTCATCTTTAGCTTCTTCTACAACATTTACTTCACCATATTTAATGTTAAGTAAAGGATGATATAAAGATAATATTTTTTGTAAAGGTTGATTTTTTAAAGGAACAGTCAAAGAACCATCTCTAAAAACAATATGACCTAATGTTGCCTCGCCTTTTTGCTCGTCTTTAAAAGGAGAGTTTTGATTAGTTGCATATCTAATTTCTTTTTGTTCATTAGTTTTTTTATCAAACCACAACAAAGCATGACGACTAGTATGTCTTCCTGGTATTTTATAAGTTAAAGGTTCATTGTTTCCTTTAACATAATAAGTTCTATCTTTTAATTCCCAACCATCTTGTTGAGTTATTTTTTTTGTTTTCATAATATAATATAATTAAATAATTAAAAAAGTAAAGTAAGGGTGCCAAATGACACCCTTATCTCTACACTGATATTAAAGTCCTTGGAATAATACAAAGTTGTTAGCAGCTTGTACAATCAAACATCTTTCAGATAGGAAGTTTACTTCCATAGCATCAAGGTTTGAAGACACAGCACCACCAGCAGAACCAGTCAACCAAGATTTCATACGTCTGTCTTCTGTTTGAGAAGCTCTGTAACGTACGTGTAAAAATGGTCGTCTAATATTTGTTCCTAAGATTTGATCATAAACAGTAGAAGTTCCAGCAGGAACTAATACACCTTCTATTGAAGATATACCTATTTGAGCACCACGTGTTGATGCGTCATTTAAGTATTTCCAGTCAGTCTTATAGAAATCATATGAACCTCTGCGAAAACCACTGAATCCTAGATTCAATGCCATTTCTTCAGAATTTTCAAATAATCCGTAAGCAGTACCACCAGCACCACCGAAAGACACATTAGAAAGCATGTTATCAAATTCTAAAGAAGTTGATCTATTTAAGAAAAGCATATTTTCTTCAATAGCTCCCTGAGTATCTAAATTCTTAAGAATTTCATCAAAGTCATCTAGTCCACTTGCACCAGCAAACCCAACTTCAACATTACCTCTTGCCTGAATAGCAGCAAACATACCTTGTGTACCTTTGAAACCAGAGTTAGCAGCATTTCCAGCGGCAGCAGCAACTGCTAATTCACCTTCAACACATACCATTTCTAGATAATCTTCAAAACGTAACCTTGTTTCAGATTCAGCTTTTAAATACCATAAGTAACCTGTTGTTCCATCTTCTGTAGCAACTTCAACCCATCCTATTTGAGCCATATCTGATCCGTTTATTGTGTAAACGTTTCTGATAATAACGGGTGAATTAGCAAATTGAGTAAAAGAAGGAGTAACAGTAATTTGTGGCTGTAAAGCATTGTTTAAAGCTAAAGCTCCTGCGCCTGCATTTGAAGTAGCAGCACCTTTAACAAATTCTGAACCATAAACAAATATTTTTACTGTAGTACCTAATGTAGAAGTATTTGCTTGTGTAAAAGGAGCAACAGTTAATACGCCACCACCAACACCTGTAGTTGCAGTAACAACACATTTAAGTTCATTACCTGCGTTATCCATTGCTACTATAGTTTGACCTGGGCTAATAACACATTGAACCGCTTGTCCAACACCTCCTAAAGGAACTGTAATTGTTGAAGCTGCTCCAGTTGTATTAGTACAATTATCATATGCTATATGTAATCTGTTTTGTTCTGACCAAATAACTTGATCTGAAGTCATAGGCATCTCTGCCCCTACCATACGTAAGAATCCTGATAACGTTCTGTTTCCATAACGCTCAACTTCTTGTTCGTATACTTCTGGTAAGTACTGTTGAGCAAAATCAAGTCCTGCTCCAGTATTAAATTGTAAATAGTTTTGAGCCAATAATTGCTGCGATTGAGCAGGAACTATGGAACCAAACTGTGGTAAAATTGCCATAATTTATTTTTTTTAATTAAATGTTTTTTTCTTTATTTTAAGTTGTGAAGAATCCAAACCACTAATAGACTTTACTTTTAATCCTTTTATAAATACTTCACCAGAGGCTGTTTTCCTTGCTTCAGTACTTATATTTTTAGATTTTGCTATAGAATTTTTAATCGCATCAGTTTTACCCTGTTCATAAAAATGCTGAGCAATAGTATCGGCATTTCGTGCTGCATATAAAGCTTTATGATAACCTTTAGCATCTTGTATCTCCCCTTTATCATTTAAGAACGTCTTAATGAAAGTTGATATATCAGCTTGTTGGTCAGCAACGCTTGCTGGGTCTTTTATACCGTATCTAAATTTTTGTTCTCCTAATTTAAAATCAAAACCTTTGAAATTATCATTAAGAAGTTCTTTAGTACGATTTTTAAAAACGTCATGCTTCGCTTTATTTACTTCTTGATCTTCGTTGTATCGGTTGAAAAAGTCAGTAGCTTTTTTTTGCTCTTGGGTTACGCCTGGCCTCAACTTGATTTCATCGTAATATTTACCCTTAAGATCTTCTAAAAAACCTTTGGCTTTAGCAACTTCTTCTTTGTATGCAAGTTTTTTCTTTCGAACGTCTCTTGCTTCGTCTAATTCTTCGTCAAATGAAAATGAATCTTCAATTATAAAAGATCTTTCTTCAGAATCTAAATGAGGTTTAGACTGTTTGTAGTATTCATGTAATAATGCATCTGTGTTTATATTACTATAATCACGATTTAAACGAGCGTAGTCTTCTACTGTTCCGCCTGTTTCTTCCATGAAATTAACTAATTTCTCTATGTTTTCAGGTAGCTTTTGTGTTTCAGTTTCCTGTAGTATTTCTTTTTGTTCTTGTGAGGAAGTGGTAGCTTCATTGCTTCCTGCCACTCCGCTCTCATCAATCTTATCGTCTTCATCACTTATTAATTGTAAAGGAGAATCTACTTCTTCAACATCATTTTTATCGGGTTCGACCCGTATTTCTTCGTCCACTTTTTTGCTAGACTCGGAAGATTCGCGTACATCCACTTTTTTTGTTTCTCCGATTTGAATGGCATTTTCTTCTGTTTTAGGTTCTTCTTTTGTTTTTAAGTCTACTTTTATAGGTTCTAGTTCATTAACTTCACCTAATTTTTTCATTCTTTTTGCAGACTTTACTTTAAACTCTCCTTCTTGTATTTCAGGCTTTGAGTTTTCTTTTACTTTTGTTTCTGTTTTTGACATAATATAATATAATATAAATTAATAATAATAAGTTTTATGGATTAAAACTTTGTGTTGAATCATTTTGTGATTCAAAATCTGTAGGCAATAAATCGTTTTGTCTTTGATCTATCATTTTACTTTGTTGTGTTGCTTGTATTTTAGTTCTTTTATCTTTTCTATCTTCTATTTCAGTTTCTTTTGTTGTTTTACCTTGAACTTGCATTTGAGCAAGTTGAAGATCATATTGAAATTCTTCAGCCATTAGTCTTGTTTTAATAACAGCCTCTTGTTCCATTCTCTGTATTTCAAATTGAGATTTAGCTTGTTCAATTTGTATCTGTGTTTCTGATAAAGCTTGATTTTTTTGAACTTCTGCCAAAGCGGCTTTCTCAGCGGCCTCAGCATTTGCAGCTCCTTGAGCTGATATATTTTCTAATTGTTCAGCCCTTGCTTTTTCTTGTTTTGATTTTTGTTTAGATTTTAGCATTTGATTAGCAAGTTTTATATTTCTAATCTCTCTTATATCTATTGCATCTTCTAAACCAATATTACCTGCCTGTAAAGCTATTTGTATACTTTTTTCTAATTGTGCTTTATCTTCTTCATCGGGTTCTAGTTCTAAAAATATACCAAAATCGTGTAAATGTAAATTTTGTATTTCTGCTAAAGCAGCCGTATTAGAAGTATTTATGCTTTGCATTAAAGAAGCTTTTGTTAAAGGAAACTGCAACATATCTGCGGCTCTTAAACTAATGTTTTCACAAACTCTAACTGTCATGTACATTAAAGACTGTAATATATGTCTTGTAGCGGTGTTAGAATTTGCTGCTGCCATTTTTTGTAAACCAACTAAAGCATTTTTATCAGGAGTACTACCATCTCTTGCCTCGTTTAATCCTGTTACATCTCTTATCATTTGTAAATAATATTGATAAGTTTGTATCATTGATTGTATTTTAGATATACCAGAAGAACTTTGAAGCTCTTGTACTGGTATTTTAGCTCTATTACCTTCACCATCTTGGGTTAAAGACCTACCAACAACACTACCAGTTTGAAAATACATGTTTAATGCTTCAGCTGGATTATAATTAGTACCATTACCTAAATCTACTTCCGCTAGCCCATCTACATCTAGATATACACCATCAGGAACAATTCTTGATAATACTTGTTGAAGTTTTAAATGTGTTAATTGAATCATGTCTGCAAACCCTACGGTTTTACTTATTAAAGACTCAATTCTACCTTGATACATTCTAGGTGAAGATATAACGTAATTCATGTTTACCTTAGTAGTATCAGCCGTAGGTCTTGTCATGTTTTCTGACAATTCCCATTTTAACATATTATCTCCTAAACCTAAAACTTTAGCACCAGTATATAAAACCTCTATAGATCTAGAAACTCTTTCAAAATTATCACTAGGCGGAGGATTGAAAGTATCAGGTTTTTCTAATATTTTTTCTAAACCTTGTTCGGTCATTTTTATTTTAAATACCTGATCATGATATGTTTTGTATTCAAAGAATAATACTTGAATTAAATCTTGTTGATTTTGGCCCCACCAAGTATTAGTATATGAGTTTCTACCAGGATATTTTTGTATTGTTTCTAATTCTGATTTAGTAAGCTCTGGAAACTGTCTTTTAAGTTCAGACAAAGACATATTTTTAACCTCACCTACATAATAAATATCTTCAAAATTAGGATCATCAGTATATGACCATACCATATTTGACGGATTACAATATTCAACTGTAATTCCTTCTGATAAATTAAAATTTGTTTTAACAGCACTTATACCTATAACAGCTAAGTCGTATGCTAATTGTTTTTTAGTTTGATCAAACTTATTATAGCTTAATACATTATCTATTAATTCTTCTTCAGCTATTTCTATAGCTTGTTTATAATTAAGCTGCATGTATAAATCTAGTTCTTCTGGATCTTTAGGTAAACTTTCAGGCGTCGGAGATGCATTGAAATTTCTACCAGTCATTTGATTTAACTCATCTATTTCTGTTTTGTTTTCTATATCTCTTAAAGCAGCAGCAGCAAAATCAGTTCTTATTTTAATACCAAAAGGATCAGAAGCAAATGATTTTATTTCATAACCTTTTTCTGTCATACCATTAACCACTATATCAACAAACTTAGATAAAACAGGTATTGGTGTCCAGTCTAAGTTTAAATAAGACAAATCACCATTAATAGCCATTTCATCTTTATATTTTTGTACAGGTTGTTCACCTCTTGCGTATAATCTTAATCTGTTAAAGTTTTGAAAATTATTAATGAATCTATTTTGACCGCTACTATTTCTAAACCACTCATGCTCAATAGCCTGAGCAACAGCTAAACCATATTCACGAGAATTTTTCTCTTCTTCAGGTACCACCTGATCAGGAAAACTACTGTTATAGTTAATGTTAATCATTTATTTTGATTATTTTTGAATTCGTACCCTTGTTATTGTATTTTTTAAAACTTAAAGGAAGACTTGATATTGTTCTTTTCATATTAGGTGCGTATCTATTTTTATTACATGCCATTATAGCTAGACCCGAACTAATAGATGCATCATGCTTTGTTCTATTATTTATATTAAATGTTGCCCAATCTTCTAGTGTTCTTTGAAAATACATACTTCCGTATCCGTCTTCTTTTAAACCAACAAAATGTTCTATATAATCTTCAATAGCAGCAGCGTGTGCTTGTTTAATGTCTTCGCTTGTGTTAGGTATACCACCTATTTCTCTTTCAGTAACAGATAATTTATTATAAATCTTATCTGGCCTATTTATAGAATATCCCCTGTATCCTCGTCTTTTTAAGTAATATAGTAATCTTGGCTTGTTATTTTCTGCTAACATTGGCATACCGTAGAATACTAATGCCATTAATACATCTTCAAAAAATATATCTGCGGTTTGAGGTCTTGCTACATATTCTAAAAAAAATATATTAGGAGGAACATCCTCCATCGAAAACTTAGTTAAACCGTGCAATGCTCCTTTAGATCCTCTACCATCTACTGTACCAGAAATATCGTAAGAATCACAACCGAAAGCACCAGTGTGATCATTGCCTGGATATTTAATACCATTTTTTAATAAATATTTATTTTGTAACTGTGCCGGTGGTATCCATGATATTATAAATCTTCCATTATTATGAGGAAAAAATATAACTCTAGAATCTTTTACTCCACCTTCCCATTGGAAATTACCTTTTGTTAAAACATTTGAATTTCTTAAATCTTCATTGTAATCTATTTGTTCATAAATTTTAGTAAGATTAAATAAAGATTGTTTTGCTTCGTCTCTAAATGCATGTTTTTCAGTTCTTGGAAACTGACGGTAAAATTCATTTAAACTATCTTGATCATCTTTTAAACCTTCAACTTCATTTTCCCAATGCGAGATAACTCCGATCTGAATCTTGGATCCATCAATGCCTTGGACGGGTTTTTTCGGAGTGTCGAATACAGGAAATCCATAAGTATCGATGTATCCTTCGTAATTCCATTCCATAGGTATGAACAAACTATATAATCCTGAGTTAGTTTGACCATTGCGGTTTCTATTTGTAACGTTTGATGCATCATATAACTTTTTAAAATTAGAACCTCCTTTGTCTAATGCGTTTGATGTTGAACCCATCATGCACCTACCTATTATTCTACTACCTAATCTTAATGTTGTTTTCGTGACACGCCAGTTATTGAGGATGTTGTCCGGACGCTCCCATTTCCCTGATTCGTCGTGGGCAAGGATCTTAAGTTTCTCACCGTCATACGAGTTGTCCCCGGTGTTCTTCCAGTCGATCGTGGTGTCGAGCCCGACAAGGTCCTCGGGACGTTCGTTCTGATCAAGTTTACGCCGTGTGAGTTTCGAGGCAGGGACTCTATATGCGAGTTCGGTCTTGGGACGGTCCATACCATCCTGGATTGGTTTGAAGAAGAACGGGTAATTAACTGATATGGGTACCACTTTATCGGTAAACATCTTCTTTGCATCAGCTCCAGTCTTCGATAATATCCCATATCTGGAATCCGAAGAGATGGTTGCTTGGTGTACAAGTTCTGAAGATGCCATGAATGAAAAGCCAGAACGTCTGTTCTTAAGGTAACACAGTCCGTAACATCTGGTGTCCAACTTACATGCCTCCCAGAAAATAAAAAAGATTCTGTTTGATTCTCTAAAATCTGGTTGCCCAACATCAATCTTGGTCCATTGCAAGTACATGTAATGAGAACCAGTGATATAACTAGGAATACCTTTGTTATAGAACCAGTGGCCTTCTTCACGCTTTTTAAACTCTCCGTCAATATAATCATACCA
>Ga0308012_10001845_pt1 | contig 11048 bp, 8 predicted proteins | sample Neamet179_FD_203133 | JGI IMG/M metagenome (GOLD analysis project Ga0308012, IMG submission 203133) | Marine microbial communities from water near the shore, Antarctic Ocean - #179 | ecosystem: Environmental > Aquatic > Marine > Unclassified | place: Southern Ocean | collected 2014-07-25 | reverse complement strand
CAATTACTGATTTACCCAATGCTAAAGCAGTAAAGAAAAAGAAGTAATTAATATCTAATTATTCTTTTTGATAAAAACCAGCTACGGCTGGTTTTTTTATACTTGAAATTTATGATTTATCTTTTGGATGTGTCGAGTAGACGAGAGGAAACTTTACTAAAATTAGGTAAGTAAGCTAGTCTGAATAGCTTTATAGCCAAGGCTAATAAAGTGACCTTGGCGATTTTAAGACTTTAAACAACGGAACTTTAATATGTGATCTTTATTTGTTTTGCACATGTTATTGCATCATCAATAGCATCGCTTATAGTGTCTCGGCGAGTCAGTGCAACACCTAATCGTCTAGATCCATGTATTTCAGGTTTAGCAAATAATCGAAGTTGAGTTTGAGATTGGCTGAGTGCATTATTTAAACCCGAAAACGAAATATCAGTGGATTCACCTTTACCCAGTATAACTGCGGAAGCTGAAGGTCCAAACTGCTCAATAGTATTAATTGGTAGCCCTGTAAAAGCGCGTACATGAAGGGCAAACTCAGACAGCTCTTGTGAAATTAACGTTACCATTCCGGTATCATGTGGACGTGGAGATACTTCATTAAATATAATTTCATCGCCTTTAATAAAAAGTTCTACACCAAATAAGCCATGACCACCTAGTGCCGTTACTACTTTTTTAGCCGCATTTTGTGCCGCTTTTAAAGCTTTATCGCTCATAACTTGAGGTTGCCAAGATTCACGATAATCACCATCTTCTTGACGATGACCAATAGGAGAGCAAAAGTGAACTCCGTCTACAGCACTTATAGTTAACAACGCTATTTCATAATCAAAATCAATAAAGCCTTCTACTATGACTCTTTCGCCATTTGCTCTACCGCCACTTTGAGCGTACTGCCAAGCGGTATTGATATCGTCAGAAGTTTTTACAACGCTTTGTCCTTTTCCTGAAGAGCTCATAATAGGTTTTATAACACAAGGTAAGCCTATTTCACTTATAGCTGCTTTAAAAGCTTCTAAAGTATCCGCAAAACGATAAGGTGAAGTGTTGAGTTTAAGATCTTCTGAAGCGAGTCGTCGAATACCTTCACGATTCATCGTGAGTTTAGTCGCGTTAGCACTAGGTACTACATTCAGTCCTTGGCTTTCAAGTTCAACTAAAACATCGGTAGCAATTGCTTCTATTTCTGGCACCACATAATGAGGTTTTTCAGCATTAATAACTTCTTTAAGTGCTGTTGCATCTAACATGTTTAAAACGTGACTGCGGTGAGCGACTTGCATGGCAGGAGCATTAGGGTAACTATCGCAGGCAATAACTTCTAATCCTAAGCGATGGCACTCAATAGCGACTTCTTTGCCTAACTCGCCAGAGCCTAATAATAAAACCCTTGTAGCACTTTTACTTGTTGCGGTACCAAACATATAGTGAATCTCTAAATATTTCATTGAATAACAGAGATCATACTGTATTTAATCCAAAGCGCAATATCTGTTCAGGTCGATCCATGTGCATTAAAGCGTGTACTCTGCTCTAGATAAAGTCTTTCTTGTTTCGCAAAATAAATGAAATTATATGTGTATTTAACCTATCCTATATATTGATGTTTTATTTTAAGGAAATATTGTATGTGTGTATTAAAAAAATGTTTAAGTGTCTTTACTGCAATGATAATGTTTTTCAGTGTGTCTGCATTTGCACTGGATGATGCAGTTAATACAGGGCGTTTTAGTAAAACTGCTATTGATGGTTACGATACTGTCGCTTACTTTACCCAAAGTAAGCCTGTTAAAGGAAGTAAAGCTATTCAAGTAACATGGCGTGACGCTAATTGGTACTTTTCAAGCGAGGAAAATAAAGCATTATTTGTTGCTACCCCTGAAAAATACGCACCACAATATGGGGGTTGGTGTGCTTATGCAATGTCTGATAAAGGTAATACCGTCCGTATTGATGCGGATGCTTTTCATATTTATGAGGGCAAGCTTTACTTAAATTACAGTAAAAGCGTACAAAAATACTGGTTAGAAGATAAACTTAAAAATATTAAAGAAGCTGATCATTATTACCCGATAGAAACCAATGTAAAGACGTTTAAATAGTTATTATTAATACATATAACGTTATTTTTTTGGATTATTTTTAGCCATTTAAACCAAACATTATTATTGATGTAAATATATAATATGTTGAAATCAGGTTAGACAAAAATGCCGTTCATTTAAAATGAACGGCATTTTTAGTTTTAGCTTATTTTGTTGTTATCTATTTTGAAGATAGCTTTTGCCAATTCGATTACATTATTGCGTACTTGTGCAGGCTAAAAGAAACCAATGCTGCATTACTTTCAATATTACTTTTTAATCCTAATCGCCAACTTGGATCAATCAAGTACCTTAATATATTTTCACTTCTCTTCGCTTTGCACTACAAGATCACAAACTTAATAGAATATGTATTACCAAGATTTTAGCTCGCCGAAGTACTATAATTACTATAGAAAACTAGCAATAATAAATACCATCAGGAAAGTAACTATGTCTAAATATATACTCTGTAAAGCCATTAATATTACCCTGTTTTTATTACTCTCAGCTTGTGTATCCCCTCGAGAAAAAGTGTTTGGGCAAGCTAAATCCGCATGGGATTTTGATCATCAAGTACAATTTAAAAAAATTATGTTTGATAATAATCATTACCAATTAGAAATCATCACCAATAACCGCGTTAAATTTCAACAGTTATCTGCATTTTTATTACGTAAGAGTTATTTAATCTGTGGGAGTTATGGATATACGTTAACACTTATTAAAGGTGTGGAAAGTTTCGATGCTAAGCGAGAATCACCTAATCGAATTATACCCAATTTAACCGCAAAACTTGAATGTCCTATGCGCTAATATCTATATTAATGCTAAGGTTTAGTCTTATGATATGGTAAGTGAATAGCGGGTATAGTTTTTTGAAAATGAAGAAAAAAAATGCTGATAACTTTACTTATTAAGTAAAGTTATCAGCATACTAATTAGCGAGTTAAATAGGCTAGTTTAGCTTGGGTCAGAAATGTTAACCGCTGTCGCATCAAACTTAGTCGTCATTGCTTCAGTTGGTGGTGTAAACTTAGTTAAATCAATACCCTCTACAGCTGCTTTGTATTCTGCAATTGTTGGGAAACGACCCAATACAGCCGACAGTACAACTAATGGTGTAGAACCAAGTAAAGATTCACCTTTTTTCTCAGCAGTATCAGCAACAACACGACCTTGGAATAAGCGAGTTGAGGTAGCAATTACTGTATCACCGGGTTCAGCTTTCTCTTGGTTACCCATACATAAGTTACAACCTGGGCGTTCTAGGTATAAGATGTTTTCGTACTTAGTACGTGCAGCCGCTTTAGGGTCAGTATCATCAAATACAAAACCAGAATACTTCTCTAAAACTGCCCAGTCGCCTTCCGCCTTAAGCTCGTCAACAATGTTGTACGTTGGTGGCGCTACTACTAAGGGAGCTTTAAATTCAATCGCAGTACCTTGTGCTTCCATGTTACGTAACATTTGCGCGATGATTTGCATATCGCCTTTATGAACCATACAAGAACCAACAAAACCTAAATCAACTGATTTGTTTGCGTAGAAAGAAACAGGACGAATAACATCATGTGTATAACGCTTAGAAACGTCATCGTTGTTTACATCGGGATCAGCAATCATTGGCTCATCGATAGCGTCTAAATCAACAATAACTTCAGCGTAGTACTTAGCTGCATCATCTGGTGTTAATGCTGGTTGCTCACCAGATTTAATACCTGCGATACGCGCATCAGCAAGTGTAATTAATCCGCCCAACATGCCTGCTTCATTTTCCATACCCTTGTCGATCATGATTTGGATACGGCTTTTAGCAATTTCGATAGACTCAACTAAGGTTTCATCATTAGAAATACAGATTGACGCTTTCGCTTTCATTTCTGCAGACCAATCAGTGAAAGTAAACGCTTGGTCAGCTAATAAAGTACCAATATGTACTTCAATTACACGGCCTTGGAAAACGTTCTCGCCACTAAATTGTTTAAGCATTTGCGCTTGAGTTGCATGTACAACATCACGGAAATCCATGTGGTCTTGCATGTTACCTTTAAACGTAACTTTTACAGACTCAGGAATTGGCATAGCCGATTCACCTGTAGCAAGTGCGATAGCAACCGTACCTGAATCGGCACCGAATGCTACACCTTTAGACATACGTGTATGAGAGTCACCACCAATGATGATAGCGCGATCATCAATGGTAATATCATTCAATACTTTATGAATAACATCCGTCATTGAATGGTAAACATGTTTAGGATCACGTGCAGTGATTAGACCAAACGCGTTCATAAAGCTCATTAACTTCGGCGTGTTAGCTTTTGCTTTACTATCCCAAACAGAAGCCGTGTGACAACCTGATTGGAATGCACCGTCAACAAGCGGAGAAATAGTAGAAGCAGCCATCGCTTCTAATTCCTGACAAGTCATTGGACCGGTAGTATCTTGAGAACCCACAATGTTTACTTTAACGCGAACGTTAGAGCCAGAATGCAGGGCAGTTTTTGAAGTAACACCAACCGCATTACGGTTAAATATTTTCTCAACAGCCGTTAAACCTTGGCCAGCATGAGATATTTCTTTTGCAGCAGCGTAAACATTAGCCGCATCAACACCGAGTATTGTAGCAGCCAACGTTTGTAGTTTCTTACCAAAAGTAACGGCGTAAGAACCACCTGCTTTCATAAACTCTACTTTTTGAGGAGTAAACGCTGATGAAATATCAGCAAGCTCTGTGTCGCCGTTATATAATTTTTTCGTTTTAGTATCGATAGTTAATACAGTGCCCGTTGTCACTGAATAAGCTTTTTCTAAAACAGCATCGCCGTTAGCGTCAGTAACATTGTTACCGTTTGCGTCTACTTTCTTAACCCAGTTTTTAAGGTCAAGACCAATACCGCCCGTTACATCAACCGTTGTTAAGAAAATCGGTGCGATACCATTAGTACCGGCAACGACTGGCGCGATGTTGATAAATGGTACGTAAGGACTTGCTTGCTTACCGGCTAAAAGTGCAACGTTGTTAACACCAGACATACGAGATGAACCAACACCCATTGTGCCTTTTTCAGCAATTAACATTACTTTTGCGTCAGGGTGTTGAGCTTGTAATGCTTTAATTTCTGCTTGAGCTTCTGGTGTGCTCATGCATTGACCATGTAACTCACGGTCAGCGCGAGAGTGCGCTTGATGACCTGGAGATAATAAATCTGTTGAGATATCACCTTCACCGGCAATGTAAGTGACTACATCAATTTTTGCTGCAATATCTGGTAATTTAGTAAAAAATTCTGCTTGTGCATAGCTTTCTAAAACCTCTTTCGCAACAGCATTGCCTGCTTTAAAGGCCGCTTCAAGACGAGCAGTATCAGCGTCATATAAGAAAACTTGTGTTTTTAATACAGCAGATGCTTGGCTAGCTAAAGCAGCGTCATCACCTAATGCAAGATCAAGTAATACTTCAATAGAGGTGCCGCCTTTCATGTGAGAAAGTAATTCGAAAGCGAACTCAACTGAAATTTCTGCAACAATAGCGCTACCTAAAATAATTTCTTTTAGAAAGATCGCTTTAACACCCGCAGCACTCGTTGTACCTGGTAAAGTGTTGTAGATAAAGAAATTAAGTGAATCAGCACGGTATTCATTTGCTTCATCTTTAATTTGCGTAATTATTTCAGCGGTTAATTCAGCACTATCAATTGGCTTTGGAGCTAATCCTAGCTCATTTTTACGGTTTTCAATTTCTGCTATATATTCTAAATAAAGGCTCATGTAATACTCTCTCTAGCTATAATATGCTAACAATATGCAATGAAGTGCAAAGTTAGTAGGGACAATTTTATGCCTAGTTTACCTGATTTTTCAGCGACTACGAATCATTTGGTTAAATAAGCACTATTCATATTAATTATAGTTTATAGACAATTTAGTTATAATGGTTATATCGCAGTACGAGTAACACTTTCCACGATAACGTTGGGTTGTCTATACACTTTATGCTCATTCAGAATAGACTATGTTTCGTCTGTTTAGTGAGCTATTTTCATTATAAAATAATTCTGTTAAAATGCGCCACCCTAAAACGCTATGACTCACTTGAGTAAGCGTTACGTTTTTATTATTAATCTACAGCACTGGATTTACGTTCCAGTTAGCTCAATGGAGTAAACATGAGTTCATTAGAAAACAATTTATCTACCGCTGCCACGGTACAAACGTCGTCAACTATCACCATTTGTGCGTTATATAAATTTGTACGTTTAGAAGCGTATGAAGCCTTACGTGAACCACTATCAAATAAAATGACCAGCGTTGATGTTAAAGGTACTTTATTATTAGCCGCTGAAGGTATTAACGGCACTATTGCGGGTCCAAAAGCTGGTGTTGATGCTGTTTTAGCTTTTTTAGGTGATCAATCTGGTTTAGATAATATCTCTCATAAAGAATCTTATGCGGATGACAACCCGTTTCATCGTACTAAAGTGAAATTGAAAAAAGAAATAGTTACCATGGGAGTTGAAGGTATAGATCCTAATCTCGTGGTGGGTACTTACGTTAAGCCAAAAGATTGGAATGCCCTTATATCTGATCCGGATGTAGTATTAGTTGATACACGTAACGATTACGAAATTGAAATTGGTACTTTCAAAGGTGCTATTAACCCAAATACTGAAACGTTTCGTGAGTTTCCTGAATACGTAGAAAAAAACTTAGATAAAAACAAGCACAAGAAAGTAGCCATGTATTGCACTGGCGGTATTCGTTGTGAAAAATCTACAGCCTATTTGAAAGAACAAGGTTTTGAAGAGGTTTATCATCTTGAAGGCGGTATTTTAAAGTACTTGGAAGAAGTACCGAGTACCGAAACATTATGGGAAGGTGAATGTTTTGTTTTTGATGGTCGTGTTGCCGTTAATCATGACTTAGAACAAGGTCAGTACGACCAATGTTTTGCTTGTCGTTTTCCTCTTACAGAAGAAGAAAAAAAGGGTGAGCATTATGTTAAAGGTGTCAGTTGTCATCGCTGTCACGACAAAGTTACTGACGAACAACGCAACCGTTATGCTGAGCGTCAACGTCAAATTTCATTAGCGGAAGCGCGTGGCGAAAGTCATATTGGTGGGGGTATTCAAACGATTATTGAAGAAAGACGCCAAGAGAAATATGATAAGAAAGTAAAACAGTCTTCTAAATAAAATGACAGTTAGTCGAAAATAAACAGACAAAAAAGCCAACGTTACTAAACCTGTTACAGGGTATAGTTACGTTGGCTTTTTTTGTTTAAATTGAATGAGTATAGGTATTAGTCTTGTTCTGCTGCTTCTTTGAGGTAAGCAAGACGGTCTTGCTCTTGTTCAAAGGCAGCTTGAATTTCTGCTAACACCGTCTCAACATCAGCACTTTGCGTATCTTCAGCAAATTTACCTGTTAATTTGGTGGTATCGCTTAATTCACCTGCTTCATATAAAGCCCACATTTCTTCGCCAAACCGAGTTAGTGCTAAATTGGGTGCAAATTGTGCGTAGTACGTCGTGATATTATTTACATCACGCAGTAACATTGCTTTAGCATTATTATTGGCTGAAGCATCTACGGCTTGTGGTAAATCTATAACAACAGGGCCGTATTCATCGACTAAGACATTAAATTCTGACAAGTCTCCATGAACAATACCTGCGCATAGCATACGCATAATATAAATCATCATTAAGGCATGATCTTCCATCGCTTGTTCTGTTTCCATGACAACATCATTTAGTCGTGGCGCTACATCACCCGCTTCATCAGTGATTAGCTCCATTAACAATACGCCATCATAACAACCAAAAGGCTCTGGTACTCGTACGCCATGTTCGGCAAGTGTATACAACGCTTCAACTTCAGCATTTTGCCAAGCTTCTTCTTGTTGATTTTTTCCGTATTTAGAGCCTTTTTCCATGGCTCTCGAACGCCTACTGTTTCGGCTCTTACGTCCTTCAGTATATTGCGATGCTTTTTTAAAGCTACGCTTCATGGATTCTTTATAAACTTTCGCGCAGCGGATCTCCTCACCACAACGAACTCGATAAACTGTGGCTTCTTTGCCACTCATTAATTGATTGAGTACTTCATCAATTAGTCCCTCTTCTACAAGAGGTAATATACGCTTTGGAATTTTCATTGCGCTGTTATACCTCAGATACGTGACGGAAGATAGTAAAACTTGTAGGAAAAACCATATAAAACAGGCACTGTCATCAATTTAGTTAAGCTAGGTTCACATCAATAAAAGCAATTATATAATGTTTTAAAATGATGAGGATTAAGATTTGTTTAGCATAGCAAAGTAGGGCTTATTTCACATCTCTATTTAATGCGGCTATCGCGATTTCTAACTTGCTTTCTAATGACGTTAACTTTTCTTGTATTTTATCGTTTTGCTCGAGTATTTCTTCATTTTGCTGTCTGAGTTCTCGGTTTTTGATATTGGTATCAGCAAAGCCAAATATTTTATTAGCAAAAACAGCACCAACGCCACCTAATATACCGACACCTAAAATAAACATAACAAAAACGGCAATACGGCCAACCAGTGTAATGGGGTAAACATCACCAAAACCTATAGTGGTTGAAGACATTAACATCAACCAAAAAGCATCCGCGTAATTCTTTACAGGAGAGCCTTCTACCGCCGTTTCTGCGATAAAAGTGATATAGCCTAAACCAATATTAATAAAAGCAAATAAGCCAATAGATAAAATAGCTAAGATGGCATAGTTGTAGTTTTTAACGCCGAATTCATCCACTTTAAATAAGTTACTTTTTTCCATAGCGCTTTGAAGAATTACCATATTTTTCTCTTTTGCTTTTTACTCATTATGCTTCGATGATATTACAATATACAGCGAGAGAAAAGTACTGGCTGAATGTTTACCTTAAAATCTAATCTACGGAATAAAATTAATTTTTAAGGTTATTCCTATTCTTATTATTTTTTGATTAAACCCATAGATGGTGTAATGGTGTGTAATATTAAAAAGTGTTATGTTTTTGTTACTTATATAATATTCTCTCGCTTTAAATACATAGTAGGATTTTACGCCAAATATTTCTCAACAAGTAAAATTACTTTTGCTGAAATGAGCTATATACGTACTGTGAATTAAGCAAGAAGATGAAGTCTATTAATGTTAAGTCATTAATTCTCTTGGTTTATGCAAAACGTACTAATCTGTACTTCCCCTGCAGTTTTAGTTTATGCAAGGCTTACTAATCTGCCATCCCTAGGCTGTTTTGGTAAGCCTTTTTTTTAAGGGGTGATTTCTAAAATGACTATTTTACAGTATGAGTAAGCATTGTGATTTATTAACCACTCACTCAATTTATTTGAAGATTAAAATAAAGCTATCGGATTATAAAAGCGTATTTACATATTACGTTGAACCGTTTGGCCGACTGCATACCGTTGAATAATTAATTTTGTACGATTAATAATTTAACTTTGATATACTTTTTTTATTCTCATTAAATTCAAGAATATTATTGTGGCACGTAAAAAAGATAAAAAATCAGGTAAAGGCTCTGCTGGTCAAAACAGAAAGAATAGTGAAGACTTCTTAAGTAAATTCCAGAATAAAAACGATGTTGTTAATTGCGCATCTGGATTAATGTATCGTAAAGTCGATTCAGGCGAAGGCGCTAATATTGCTGTCAGATTTAATGACAGTGTAGAGGTGCATCAACGTATTACACTGACCGATGGCGCTATTATTGCGGATACTTATCAAAGTAACAGACCTGACAAATTTACAGTTGAAGAAGCGATAGAAGGTTTGACTGAAGGTTTGCAATATATGAACGTGGGTGAGCGTTTTGAGTTTGTTATACCGCCGGACTTGGCTTGGGGTAAAAAAGGAAATGGCAGTAAAATTGGTGCAAATGCCGTATTAATCATAGATATTCGTTTAATTTCTACATTTTAAGCGACTATACAATAATCTGTGTAGGTAAACCTTAGAATGATTCTTTTAAAATATTAGTTGCTAGTCTACATAACGACATGCCATTTTGTCGGTAATAGGATGGAGAGACATTAATAAACGCTAGTACAACGTAACTCTTTGGATTATCCCTGTAGAAGCTTAATTAACAGTATTCTTTATGACTAAAAACTAAACTAAGGCGACTTAACATAGCCTTAATTTAGTTTAGCTTTATCACCTTAATATTGCTTTAGGCTATCTATCTATTACTTCAGGAAGCTTACATAGGCACCCCAAAGGACTTAGCAATAAGTTCTGTTGGCAACAACTTCTTGTGGACAAGCCATTGATTCGGATCCTTACGTGTATCTACCGCAGCTTTACTTCGCCGGTAAATATTTTTTCTATGAAGTCGACTCTAGCAATAATTTCATCGCGTACATCACATTTCCTGCACCTGTTTAGTATTTTTTTCATCGAGGTCAGCTCACCTTGTGCGCCATCTTTGTCGCCTCTCAAAAGCTTCATTAATGCTAAACGATGATGGGCATCGTACAGATTTTTGTTTAAAAATACGCCTGTCTCAAAATTCTCTTCCGCTTCTTTTACTTGGCCTAATTGAATTTGAGACATGCCAACCATATACAATTGAAATCCTCGATTAGTACACATACGTTTTTGAATTTTTTCAACGGTAATTAATTTTCCAAATGATGCGCCGCTTCCTTGAGTTACTGAAGACGTTCCAGTGTCTCTGGTTGCTGAATTTGCACCCTCTTGGGAAGTGTCGATTTCGGCATGTGCCACGCTTAATTCATTTACTAATGAATTATTTACTAGGCCGTTAATTGCCGCTCTTTTATTATTTTCGGCAATACGTGCACAGGTCGCATTTTTTTTGAACTCAATTTCGGCAATGTCGAATTGACCTTGACTAAATGCTTTCATTGCTGCGTCATTAAAACTGGCTGTTACTTCTATACGCTCTATTTTGTTATCA
>Ga0308012_10001841_pt1 | contig 11059 bp, 21 predicted proteins | sample Neamet179_FD_203133 | JGI IMG/M metagenome (GOLD analysis project Ga0308012, IMG submission 203133) | Marine microbial communities from water near the shore, Antarctic Ocean - #179 | ecosystem: Environmental > Aquatic > Marine > Unclassified | place: Southern Ocean | collected 2014-07-25 | reverse complement strand
CAGTCTCAAATTTAAGGTATCTTCTTTGATAGCAATCTCCCCCATCATTCAGCGTCTTCAACTGTTCCTGTATGTGAACCGCTTTGTAATGTGTGAACTGCCTGTTCTTGAGAAACTGTTCCAAGCCGGTCATCGTAAAGTACGTCACGCCTTCCTCGGTCCACGGCTTGCCCATCTCCATTTCTTCCGGAGACAGAGCCCTAATCCGACTTGTGCAAAACGTCTTCAGCATCTCATGGAACTGCCCCTTGATCGTGAGTTCCGGAGGGACATCTATGGTGACCGAGTTCTTCATCAGGGTGTTGATTGCAACCTGCCAATCCTGTGGCTTAACTTGAGGCGGCATGAAGTTGAGTTGCTCCATGCATGACCGCTGCCAAAGACCTTGGTTCTGCAATTGCTCAACAGTTAACTGTAACCGCTGACCATCTACATCCATGAAGTAATGCCGAGGCTCCGACAACATGACAGTCAAACCCCCTAGTGCCGCCTGATCCGGTGCTGAGTTTCCCACACCAAACTGGCGCGACTTGCAGATCTGTACATCACAGTAATCTTTTAACGGACAGGAACTGCATTGCAGGAAGTACTCTTTCTTCATCAGCGATTTCTGCAACGCAACGATCTCAGTTGCCTCAAGGGCAGGGCTGCATAACGTCCTGTTGTATTCTTCGTGATGCTTCTTCCAATCGTCAGGCCACTTCAGCCGGCAGTACACGCCGACATTAAACATGAACGTGTTCCGGTGTTCAGTAACAGAACCCTGCCCAGTAATGATCTCCAAGCAGTACGGCCCATCGGTGAAGTGTGTTCTCTCTCCACCAAACTGGATGTCATTTAACTCGGGGAGATCTATCCTCGCAGTATCAACCGCTGCAAAGAACTGCGCCATGTCCATAGCTTCGCCCTTGTCATCCAAAGCATAGCGTGTGGTTAAATCCCCCCCAAAGTATGGCATGTTTATAAAGTTACCCACATCCCCGCGCTCCGCCAAGATCGTGTCCTGCTTTGGAAAGATCTCACAACCGGAAAACCCCAGAGCAACAGACATCTCGGTCAGATACTCACGAACCATAGCTGCTTGCTCCCACTGCTTGAGAAACAAATAGAGGTGGGCGCCGCCCGACTTGGAACGACACAACACCAGAGGCAACCCTAGCTTTTGAACCTTGGCATTTAACTCCACCAAGTTGAGATCATAGGTATCAATGTCCAGAGCCCCGAACATGCACAGATTATCTTGGGTAATAGGTATAGATCCCACACCCTGACGGCCCTCAATGTGACCCTGTACTAACTCGTCGGTCAAAGGTCCGCGAACAATCATGCTCTTCGCCTCGGCTTTGCCGTTGCGTCCAACCCTACCTACAGTAGTTGTACCGTGCGCCGCTATCGATCCGCAGAACGCATCCATTAACTTTTCTGCTTGAGACATAATCCCTCCTAAAAAAGATTCACGCTAACGCCGTTAGCGTGATTCTTTATTTATGTTTTAGAAAGGGATTTCATCGTCCTTTAGAGGCGCTGAAGTGGCATCTCCAGATCCACCAGGAACTACCGTTGGTTCCGCCGCTGCTTTGGCTTCACCCGCAATAATAGAATCTCTGAAAGCCTTTGCTTCAAGCAGTAGGTTACGAGTTTGTACCAATCCTACTTTTTCAACGGCCCAGTTATTCCACGTACCTTGATCATTGGTTTCTTCTACCGAGTACAGCTTCCATATCGTAGCAAAGACTGCTGGTGTAACCATCTCACCCGTCTTAGGATGTCTGACCTTATTCATGTTGATCTGTGTCTTCCAACGGCGGCTAACCTTTAGCCCGGAAGACTTCATATCAATGACAGCCGGCTGATAAGAACCATCATCATCCAAGATCAAGCAAAAATGCTGGTCAGACTTAACCAGTTCGTTGCCGTTGGGTAGAATTTCTTTGCTACCCTCACGCCTTGTCTGTGTAATCAAAGGATCCGAGGCTGGTATCTTGCCTTTGAACCCGCCACCCAAATCTCTGGGTACAAACTCCAAGTATTCAGTACACTGGTAACAAGGAATAACATTGATCCCTGTCTCTCCAGCCCAGAACTGGTTAGTCACGTTGTTATAAGCATCGCCTTGCTCGGCGCCAGCAATGAACTCGGCATTGCGCTTGTTAATCTGAGGGCTCATGGCCTGTAACAGACGAACAAACGGGATCTGCATCTCGTCACTACTAAATGACGATCCTTCACCAGCGGTCTCAAAGATATCGTCCATTACGTCTGTGCTTAACTCTGCACTTTTTTTATTAGCTACTGCGGTTCCCATTATACTTTCCTTTTAACTTCTGCTGCGGTTGATACGAACGCCCCGAACATATCGAGGTCGATATGCATCCCATTAGACACCCGCTCTTTAACAAATGCCTTGAGTGTAGACGGGTGAATGTGTGTCTTGGTTCGGGGGTCAAACCCCTTCTCCTGTAAAAGACCAACAACATTTCCAGCAACGTTGTCTTCACCCTTACCAAACGTGATAGTCACATCGTTTTTTATGATGTCATCAAGTCCGTTCTGGCGCAGCCAATCAAACGCTTCTTCTCTCCTAGCAACTGGTATGGATGCGTGTACAAAGTCCTTACGACTTACGGACGCCCCATCAACTTCCAACTTCTCAACGCCCATCTCATCCATAAGATTTGGAATGCGGTCATGCGTGATTGTCTTCCGTGCTTCCTTCAAGATCTTGAGGTGCGTTTCCGCGGCCTCGATGTCTTTGTCTAGAGCCGTTACCTGTCTTACCATACCGGATAAAGTTATTCCGGTTTCTGTATCAACACCGGCCAACGCTTGGCTTGTGTCGAACATGTCATCGAATATGTCTGCCATAAAAGTACATCCTCTTCAGGGTTAAAGTTGACACATGTATTTTTGTGCCGTATTTTGGAGTATATGGGAGGAACGATATGACAGTCAACTATAAATTCAAAACTAAACCATTTGATCATCAACAGACCGCGCTGGACGCTGCTGGATCAAAGGGATCTTTCGGGTTTTTCATGGAGATGGGAACCGGAAAGTCTAAAGTCCTAATTGATAACATGGGTAAACTATTCTTGGAAGGGAAGATCAACTTTGCTTTGGTCATCGCTCCAAAAGGTGTTTATCGGAACTGGGTTGCTAAAGAAATACCCCAACATATGTCTGATGATGTGCCGCTGCGGGTGATTCGTTGGGTGGCGTCACCGAACAAGAAACAGACAGAAGAAATACGATCTATAGCAAAAGGTTTCGCCGGTCTTACTGTGTTTGTCATGAACGTTGAGGCCTTTTCCTCCGCCAAAGGACAGACGGTGGGCAAGTGGATGGCTAAAAATCTAGGCAAGTACGGCATGATTGCCATTGATGAAAGCACCACCATCAAAAACCCCAAGGCTAAGAGAACCAAAGCACTAATGGATATAGCTGACGGGTTCTCATACAAAAGATTACTGACGGGCTCACCAATCACCAAGTCTCCGCTAGATATCTACGCACAGGCGGAGTTCTTACAGCGAGGAATGCTGGGTGATTCGTATTGGGCGTTCCAAGGACGGTATGCAGTAACAAAACAGCAGAAGATGGGCGCCAGATCGTTCACTCAGATTGTAGGATACCGATACCTTGATGAGTTGACCGAAAAGATTGCAACCTTCAGCTATCGGGTACTGAAAAAAGAATGCTTGGACCTTCCTGATAAGACATACACCGTCAGATATGTCACCCTGACCCCCGAACAAACCAAAATGTACAACGACATATCGCGACAAGCGATGCTATTATTGAACAACGGTGAACTGGTCAGCGCACCCGCAGTAATTACACAGCTCTTGCGCCTACAACAAATCCTGTCTGGGCATATTAAGACAGACGAAGGAGAAATAGAATACTTTCCAACCAAAAGAACAGACGCACTCAAAGAAATAATGAACGAGCATCACGGCAAAGCAATCATCTGGTCGCGGTTCCGTCATGACATTAAATCTATTACCTCGATGCTGAACAAAGAGTTCGGCCCTGGATCCGCTGCGGCGTACTTCGGGGACACAAAAGATGATGAGCGTCTGGCTATCGTGCAGAACTTTCAAGACCCCAACCACCCACTGAAATACTTTGTGGGTAACCCAGCTACCGCAGGATATGGCCTGACTTTGACCGAGGCCAACCTTGTGGTATACTATGCCAATGACTTTAACTTGGAGACACGCATCCAAAGTGAAGACAGGGCGCACCGCATCGGTCAGAAAAACCCAGTAACCTACATCGATCTAATATCAGAAGGCACAATAGACGAGCGTATTGTTGAAGCCCTCAGAAACAAGATCAACATAGGTGCATTAGTATTAGGAGAGAAGGCAAGAGAATGGCTAAAACTTACTTAGAAGAAATACAACACCGGCAAGCCATCGAAGACATGGTGGACTACAAAAGAGGTTTGCGTAATCTTAAAACAGGGACCAAGGCACTGTCAGAAAGCACCGGTCTGAGCCCCGAAATTGCTGAAGCATTGTTGAAAACGTTTAGTAGAGACAACGTCACCCAGATCAGAGGCTACTCAAAAGAACCGGAGCATCTGAGAAAGTCTAAGATTGGCAAGTCCAATGAACCCAAAAGATAAAGTGATAGAGTTTCCCAAGCTGTCTGAAATAGACCGGCAGTTTGAGGAACTTGAACGCCAAAGAGAATTTATTATGAAGCAGAAGGAGGAAATAGAATGGAAGAATGGTGGGAAGATTTAACGTTGATGCGGAGATTGTTTAGGTATCTTCCAGAATCTGGAATGATTTACTGCAAGCAACGGTTGCCAGAAGACTTCTACCCTACCGGTGAAGGGCGTTCTTTTATGAGTGCCGAGGGTGCAGCGAGCAAGTACAATCTTGAACGGTTAGGAGAACTAGCATTTAATTGCAGAGTTAAGACCAAACGATCTACATGCTACTATCTAAACGGAACACCTGCATACAAAGGTAAACAAAAGAAATTGTTAGCGCACCGAGTGGCGTTCTTCCTGCACCATGGATACTACCCGCAATGGCCCAACTCAATCGATCATATCAATCGGGATGGGTGCGACAACAGGTTAATTAATCTGCGAGAAGTAACCGCAAGACAACAGTCTGCAAACACAGGCATAAGCAAGGCCAATACTTCTGGGGTCAAAGGCGTCAGCTTTCTAAAAGACAAGGGAAAGTGGAGAGCCTCGATGAATATTGATGGCAAGAAAACAAACCTTGGAACTTTTGCCACGCTCCAAGAAGCAACAGCCGCTCGTAAGGCCGCAGAAAAACCAATTGTAATACTGGTTTAAATCAGTATTGTAATCAGTGCGTCAAGTCAAAGCCTGTCCTTGGCGTACCATTCGATGTCTACTTCACAGCGAACACCTCCGCAGCTAAATGTTGCGGAGGTGTTTTTTTATTGAAACATCGAGGTTGTCTTTTCACGGAACTTTTTTAGAAACTGCCGTAACTCTTCATTCTCTGATGACAACTTCTTGATTAGCTTATCCTTGTCAGAAATTTCAGACAGCAGTCTGATGTGTTCATCTCTACTAATCATCTCTACCTCTCTCCATTTAGCCATTACTTAGACACAAAGAATACTTCTACCTTAGACACCAACTCCCGCTGCCTGTGCAGCGATGATCGTATGTCAGGGAGATGAAGATCCGTTGCCTCAAATATCTCGCGAATAGTCATAGGCTTTTTTGCCTCGTCCAGTACATCAAAGATCTTTACGTCCACATCATCGTCGGCAGAAGTGTCCGCATGGACATCGATATGCTGAACAAAGGGGGCCTCTTCAACATCATCGACCACAACATTAACCACCCTCCAAGGGATGTTGTCTTTCTTGTCCGTGAAGTTGGGTAAGACTTGCGCGTAAACAGCAGTTCCAGGGGAGAGTTCCATCTTCTCTACAATGCGAGAGTTAATAAACACACCCTCACCATTTGCCAACACACCGAACGCGCTACCGGAATACGTTAGCTCCTCCACCAGAACTCGTTTGGTATCTATATTCATATCTTATATCCTTCTTGTCTTAGTCTATTTACATACTGTTTTAATTCTTGTTGAGCCTGATACAATTGGTTCGTCGCATCAGGGGACGCATCTTTCCTATACGCCCTGTCTTGATTGTTATCTACCATGCGCCGTAAATATTTTAACTCTGCGGATTGAGCCGGTGTCACCATCATTTGATTACATCTACACCATGCCTGCGCGCCGTGCGAAGTACGCTCCTGCGCTCCATGTTTAACGCCCTCGCAATCTCATGTATGTCCTTCCCATCTTTGGTCATGTCCATAATTACTTGAGAACTGCGGATGATTGGCCGGCCCTGCTTGGCGGAATACCGACCAGTGCGGCCCTCAACAGCCTCTTGCTTTATGCCATAGTTTGGACCTCGGTATCCGTACTGTTCCAACATCCGTTTGTTCTCAATCTTTGCTAATGCTTTCATCTTTTCTAATACAGTCACAGTTTGTCTTCCCTCTCGTCAAAATGATGGGCCAACCTACGCAACTCAGTGGCAATGCCCTTGGTTATAACACCAGTAAACAACGGTCGGCGGTCCTTAACCAAGACAGCCTCTCCCGCAATCAATGCAAACGTAGTGTCGCTTAATTCAAACGTCAGATGTGCGACCTTGAATTGTTCTCTCAAAGCCTCTGGATGTCGAGACTTTGCCTTTACGCTATGCGTACTCATTCTTCCTCCTTCTCTTCCCAAGGGTCACGCGCCAAGCTAACCTTAACCTCTCGTCGGTAGCGCATGGAGCATGACTGCTTGTTTCTCATTGTTTGTTTTCGGTGTTGCTCTTCGTCAACGGTCGGATTGGTTTTATTATTCTTGGTCACCGCCACCATATTCAATTTCCCCAGAACCATCACAGTTGTCACAAGCAACCCAGTATCCCACCGGCTCAAAGATCCCGCCGAAACATTCAAACTTCTCCCGCTCGACCTGACCCTTGTGTCCCGTGTGGACGCACTCCGGACAATCAATCATAATATGTTCTCCGTACCTGTTCTGTCATGAGGTGAACCAATCTGGTTTCCAGTGTCGGCAAAATAGGTTTGGGATATTTCATCATAAAACATAGACAGTTTTTGTATTATTTGATTGTCATCCGCCTCATCCAATATCTCGCTCAAACGCGCATACACATACTTGGTAGCAACTTCGCTGTCTTGCCACCCGTTCCTATACAACATCAGTAATCTCCCCGATAATAAACATTCCTGTCCCACGGATCGAACAAAATCCAATCCGCAGCTAAATCAAACTTCTTAGCGTACTCCTCCCTCTCTGTATGGTGACGGTAGCGGGGGTCAGGATCTTCAATCAAATCACCGCCGCTAGAAAACCCGCGAATTTTGGCCGCAATATCCCGCAACATCTCCGGAGATAAATCAACCCGCATAGGGTTGTTGTTGTACTCGTCAGGCGATGCGTATGTACTGTTGATATGCTCATGCAAATCCCAGTGCTTGCGCCAGTACTGAATCTCCAACCGAACAGTCTTGATAGGCCAGCATACCTCTGCGCGTGACACCACACCGTGTTCACTCCGAACATGAACGGCCTCCGTTGGCCGCTCCATCGGGATGAAATTGTCCTTAACCTTACTCAGCGTAGTGTTGTTACGCTCCGCAATTAAATATGCATCTAATCCCATTACTTCTCTCCTTCTTTCCTTTGTTGAAATAAAGTGGTGTCTTGGTGTCTTTGTGTCCCCCCTCCTCTACCCATTCTGTGGGCCCGAGGAGTTATTTTACAAGTCGCTCTAGGTGATTTAATCCCCTTCGCCGCCGCTCTTCGGTGGTTACGATTGGGTTTGATCATTCTCTTCCTCCTTACAAAATGCTTTCAATCCACCCGCAGCGGCCCACTCAGCCGGCGGCATGTTATCCCTGCCCCATGTCTCATCATCAATTAGAGCGTCGATCTCACGAGCAAGCCATACCAATGCCTTAAAGGTAGGGTGCGGATACTTATGTGGGCACAATCCAACAGCGGCATACGCCGCGTTGTTTAAAGTGTTCATGCGTTTCCTGTACTCACGCCATTCATGTTCGTCAGTCATTCTCTCTCTCCTTCTATAAAACTACTGATTAATCCTTGCGCGACTTCCGAGACAATCGCGTTCCCATAGGCGCGGCATCGTCCCACGCGGCCGGCAATCCCATTAGCCAGCGGGAAAGTGCTGGGTTCAACTGGCCTCCACTTGGCATCTTTGCAGAAGAGCCAATCAACATCTCCCCAGACGCCGTTAGTCTTTGAGCCTGAACCATCTTCGAAAGTTGCGTCAAACTCGATCCCGACATCCCCGCCGTGATCCCCGTGCCGCCCCGCGTCCCGTCCGATGCCGATGGTGTTGTCCATCCCGCTAACTGTGCCGTCACATCCAATGTGTCCGTGCTGATCTTGCCGTTCCGAATGCGGCCACCCTGATATCCGCCCTTGTGATCCCGCGTGGTCGGAGTGGGCCACGAACCATAAACGTTGCCTGATGTGCGGCGCACCGAACCCCGCAGCACAGAGATCGAACGGTGCAAAGGCGTAGCCCTCTCCTTCCATGTCAGCTTGTACAAGGTCGAGCCAACCAAGGCCGTCTTTACTCGCAACCTGTTCTCCAAAGATCGTTGAAGGGCGGCACTCGCGGATGAGGTGGAACCAGTCTGGGAATAAGTGCCGCTTGTCAGCAATCCCCGCTCTCTTGCCTGCCCCGCTGAAAGGCTGGCACGGACAGGAACCCGTCCAGACCGGTCTATCATCGTCCCATCCCGCGCCCCTGAGTGCGTGGCTCCAGACGCCAACACCCGCGAAGAAGTGGCACTGAGTAAATTCAAAAAGTTCCTCTGGTCTGACATCGCTTATGCTCCTCTCGTCAACCACACCGTCCGCGATGTGTCCCGCCTTAATTAAATTACGCAACCAATCAGCCGCAAAGGGATCGATCTCATTGTAATACGCACTCATGTCGAGCCCTTGATGATATTGTTCGCCGCTAAAACAGCCTCAACATCCGAAACGCAGTCTTCAAACTGTTGCTGACCTAACTTAGTGTAACGAAGGTCTCCGTTTTCTTCCTGATAAATCAGCAGATCTTCCTCAATCGTAGCGGCAGCATTAAGGTACGTCATCATTAACTCTGCCAATTCAGAATACAACTCAACGTATTGTTCCGATTTAATAATCGCCATCGTCCATAGCCTCCCATAATTTAATGTATGCATTCAAGAAATTGCGCTGAGAATGAGACAGGGTGGCCGAATCTTCCAAAGCCAAATCCATGGCATCGCCAATATAATCAGCAAAGCCGTTCTCATTAATCCACCGCTCGTATACAGCAACCAACAAAGCACGAACCCCCGCCATATTGCGAGGGTCTTGAGGTGTGAAATCAAACCTAGGCATCTAACACCTCGTCTATCTGAGCAACGTCAATGTCCGCCCCGTCTAAGGTTTCAAAAACCCCAAGCGAAAGTGCCATCTCCTCTGCTTCCTCTTCAGTGCCGGCCTCAATAAAAAAGGTGTTCGTTGCTTCTAAAATAATTCTATAACGAGGCATCAGTTCGCTCTCCAGATAGAAAGAGCCGCCGCTTCAGACATGTCGTTCAAAATACGCCGGCCATTCTTCCATGTGCCGTCCGTCACGGTAGGGTGGTACTTGCTCTGGTAAATGCCGTCCTTGCCTTGCATCTGAAACAACACATGGCTCTTCAACTTGCGCTTCAAATCACGCCGCGCCAAAAATGCCTCAACTTCCATGTTGCACCACAGTTCTAAATCCATGGGCAAACCATCATCAAACAATTCACACGGCTCAAGATTAGGCATCGCCTCACAATGAGCCTTAACCTCCTTGAACACACGGTAAAAAGATGTCCGCTTGCCAGCCTTCCCAAACTCAGACTTGTCATGCATGTAAATACGGTGACATCCACCACGACCATCGTTGCTAACCTCAGCAAAGACCTTGCCATCTACCCAAAGATTGGCAGTAAAGCACAATGTCTCCTCAGACATCCATGCAGTGTACTTGATCGATTTCAATTCCAAATTCATGACAAGCACTCCAAATCAAAACGGTTGCGGACGTTCTCTAAATTCCTCTGCATAACCTCAGAGTGATCTTCATATTCTGCACCGGCTTCGCTGTCCCAATCGTCATGGGCATCCTGTAAGGCAGAGAACAACGAGACTTGCTCATTGGTTAATGCATCCAGACCCATGGACCGCGCAACAACCTGTCGAACCAAAGAACCCTTGCTACTATCAGCAATGCCTAAGTTCTCAATCGCTGAAGTGTAATGCTCATCAGTAATGAACACACCAACAGCGCACATGCCGCCCTTGCCATCACGGTAAACGCACGAAGAACCATCCATGCACGGTCCATCCATCGCGGATAAATGCGCCGATGCCTTGTTAAAAATATCTTGGAGTTTCATCTTCTATCTTCCTATCTACTAATCGAAGCATCATGCCTCACGAATCAAGGTAGACGCAGCACGGCCCGATGTCAAAATGTTTCTGTGTTCTCACTATAGGGAGTAGCTGGAGGTTTTAAAACTTTTTGAACTGAAAACTATTGGGTTTTGGTGTCATGAGTGTCATGAGTATACTAAAGATGAAATATTGTTAAGCCCGGACAATGGGTTATAAGAAACACCTGTCATGACACCATACTAATGACAGGTGTCATGATAGTGTCATGAGTGTCATGAGTTACCTCGTACTGCCCTTCCCTAGATTTTTAGGTCCAACCCGTCCGGTTTCCTGTGGGAATATACTATATGGAAACTTGATGAACAGCGCAGCGGTCACTATACTTCCTGTAAACGTTGAGGATTATGACATGGCATCGCTGAAAAAGAAGATTGAGGCAGCGCACGATAGAACCCTGACACCAAGGCAAATGACGTTTGGGCGTCATGTTGTGGAAGGCATCTACTCTAACGCCGAGAGCGCACGAAAGGCAGGGTACGCCAAGGATGTGGCAAACGTTACCGCCTCAAAACTGCTGAACG
>Ga0308012_10001835_pt1 | contig 11077 bp, 15 predicted proteins | sample Neamet179_FD_203133 | JGI IMG/M metagenome (GOLD analysis project Ga0308012, IMG submission 203133) | Marine microbial communities from water near the shore, Antarctic Ocean - #179 | ecosystem: Environmental > Aquatic > Marine > Unclassified | place: Southern Ocean | collected 2014-07-25 | reverse complement strand
TAGTATATCCCCTACCCAATCAGCATTTGTATTAGCAATATCGATACCAATCAGGTCTTGATGAAATTTTTTATAAGGATTGAACCCACAACCAACATCTATAACACTATCAGCTTCTGCAATGATTTTCACTACATGTGGATCAACCTCAGTCTGATTCCAAGTATTACCAAAAAAATCTTTGATCTCTTCTTCCATTTTCTATTACTTCCTTAGTTTTTTCTGATTTCAATCCAGTAAAATGATAATTACTACGAACCTTAGTCCACTCCCAATTACTTTCCAAATGTCTGTTCTTTCATATTATCTCCATGTTTTGCAGCATTCCTGGCTCACCATAATAACCTTTTACTTGAGTATTCCACGATATGCTAATACGTTCTAAATCTCCTGGCGTCTTTATCTGAGGAACAGAATGTGGCATCCATCCAGAAAATAACAGTCCTTTGCCATACTCGGCCGGAAATGCTTGCATCTCTTTATTGAATCTATTTCTCTCTTTTCTACGTGGCCGTATCACCTGTTTAATTCCTGAGTCATGAAATCTTAGGGGGGCGGTTTTTTCGGGAGTTTGTAGATACCACACACCAGACAAAAAACTATTAGGATGAGAATGTTGCAAGAGAACAGACCCATAACCCATCAAATTTGGCCACATTTGAGTGATTTCTATTGAGTTGTATTCATAACCCTGATATTCAAGTATCTGCTCACATAGGCCGTGTACATATGTTGTAAAATGTGCAAACTCTTTCTCCTCATTGAGTCTATCGTATTTGTACCCGCCTCTTGCGTTTAGCTCTCGAACTAGAGCTATCATTTCTTCCCTGTTGGAAGGATCAAATTGAAACTCATGAACAAGGGTAGGAAATATCTCGTAGCAATTTATCTCTTCTGTTAATCTCTTCATTTATTTTCTTTAATGTAATTTTCAATTACATCACCAAATGGTGACTTAGGCATTGTCTCTGGATAAGGTCTATCCCAATCCATATACCCATTCTCTTTATAGTCGCACCAGCTACTTCTTACCAAAAACTTCCACTCTTCTATATCATATTCGTTTAATATACCACAATTAAAGTTTAAATACAAGTCACTATAGTCAATAAATTCTCTTTTTTCGTTATTTCCTGATAAGAATAATTCATAGTCATATGCTCGTTGATTCCATGCATTTTTAAGATCACGCCTACCACCAACAGCATCTAAATCGCTGGTCAGAAATGTATCCCAATCTAAACCTTGCAATCTAAGGGCCTGAACCATTGTCTGAATTTGTAAAATGAGAGGATTTCGGGGAATAGCAGAACCAGTTTGATCAACTAGTCCACCTCTATTCTTTAAGTTTGATTCTATGCAGATTGTAGTATAATGTTTTTTCTCAAATCTTAATTTTAATATTTTATAACCATACTTATCTAAAAGTTTAAAATATTCTTTATTATGAGTCACCCATAGAGGATGAGAAGAGAGATATTTGTGAGAATTAGTTACTAAGACTTCCTCAAAGCGATCAATCGTTAAATGATGGGGGTTTGCTAACTTCAACCAATTGATACACCCTATATCTGGTGGTATAGTTATGTTTGATCTTTTTGGCGAAATATCGGGATCAAAACCATTAAGAAACCGACAGAGAAGATCACCCTTGGTTCCTCCAAAATACTCTATAATATATTGTGTCATATTATTAATATACTACAGTGAAGAAGATTTGTCAAGGACTATTTTAATAAACATTAACTTTTCTTTTTGGCTAGTTCCATTGAAATCCAGTTCTTTGCCATCTGGTTCTTAACTGGTTTTTTTAATAGTTGTGCAACATGTTTGTACGCCGCCTTTATGGGTGTTTCTGTCCTGTCATTATTATCGACAATAACAAGATTACCTCTAAAGTGACTACTGAATTTACCAAGATTGGACTGCACAGCCTTATGAGATTTTATGACGATAGACTCTGGAACAACTCTGTCCCTTTGTGCATTTGACTGTAGTGCAACGTCCAGTGAAGTGTTAACAAAGATCATATATGTCTCATACCCTAACATACGTAGTTTACTTGACTGTCTTGAAATCTTATCATAATCGTGACCAGTACCATCGATGATCAAACCAAGGCGACCTTCTACATAATTACCTTTTTGTCTGGACGTTATACTCTTAGCACGATCTCTAACGACATCTCTTTGATCTGTCTCACGTTCACCTCGTTTGGTGTTCATCTTCTTGGTAAGACCTTCTTTGTCTAAGAGATTTTCAAACGCATTATCAGAGTTAACCATTTTAAGACCCATACCCCCTGTAGAAGACTTGGCAACATAAGACTTACCGCTGCCAGGCCCCCCAGCAAGGAATATCGCTTTAAATATGTTTTTGTCGTAAACCCCTTCAACCAGAGGAGTTCGCATATCTTGGTATTTTTTCATTTGCTTGTTGTCCTATTAATCCTTTTTTATATCCTGACATCTTCACAACATATTTATCTTCTTCGGAAAGTGGTTCTAGAGGTTGGATGTTTCGTGTTTGTTTTTGGAATGTCATATTTTTAATTCTGTTTTTGGTTCTAGCCATTTTTTCTTCCTTTTTGTTATTTTTATTGGATATTTTTTTGGAATTAATTTGGACTTCTCCTTTCTGTTCTAATCAGTAGCTACATTAATTGTGATTGGATTTTGTTTATTGCTCTTACCATATATTTTTGGAACAGGGTTTTTTTCTGTGCCGGGGATAAGTTCTTCTACGCAATCTGCAACGCAAGACATTTCTATAGTATGTTTATTTCCTGTATCGTCCACAGTAAAATCATGCATTATATTACGGATGAGAAATGCTCCTCTAAAAAATCTATCAGTTTGATTTTCTTTAATCTGTTTTTTTTGTGCATTAGAAGGTATAATTAAATTTACCATCTCCCCGGCTCTTACGGCAGTGTGACCATCTACTACTATATTAGCTTCGATTCCTTGAAAATTGTTCATCATTGAAGTTCTTTTTGTAATCCATGAGTCTGGGTCATAACCATTATAATTTGCTTTTCCAGAAGAATTAGTATAATGGGCATCTTTCCTAGAAGGTACATTACTAAAAGATACTGGGCGTAAAAAAGTCTTTACTGGGCGATCTGAAGCAGTTGATTTATTATCATCTATTGCTACAGCACTAAATATCGGCCATTGTTGGCCTCTATTATTAAAATAATTGATATGTTTCTCTTTTTCAAAAGAGTTAAAATAATGATAACCAGTTTGACTGTATGACTTATTAAAGATATCATGAGTAATAACATTAGAAGCATAGGCACCACCTGTAATATCATTTAAATGATCAGAACTATTGTTTAATGTCAATTTTCTTATCTTTTGCAATTCTGTAAGAACATTAGCATATCCTTTTTTTCTTTCTACAAATCCACTTTCGGTTTCGGATGTATAATCCATCACTGCATCTTCTTTATATAAACTTTCTAACGATCTAAAATGAAAACCCTCTAGAGTTTCGAAAAACACATATGTGGGTGAACCAAATTTTTCTGATATTGATTGTTGAACAAAACTGTTTATTAAAAATATTGGAGAGATATCTGTAGCCACAATTTTCTTTACACCCATAGTAGGGTCTACGTAAAAATCTTTAGTAGATTTTAAATCAGACCTCAAGATAGTTTCTACCATGCTAGAAAATGTGCCTGTTAAAGTTCTGTGCAACGTTTTTCTTCGATTCTCCATACCTTCTAGAGAAATAAACTCAAAAGATATTATTTTTTTATTTTGATTAATTTCCAAAGAAGTAGCTAAACTTTTTATATAGAATAAAGATTCTATAATCTCGTTTGGCCTTTTCATAGATGGAGTTCTTATTTTAAGTTTTAATAATTCTTGACCTATAAGAGGCATTAAGTTCTGTACGTTATGGTCATCTATAAAACTTATATTTCCTGTTAAATATGGATTCTCAATGTCCTCAAATATAACAATATTTACAACTTTGTTGGTAAGATCCAGAATAGAACCATCAACAGTAATAATTTCTGCCAAATCAACCTTAAACTCACCAGCAACATTTATAGCGTCAGGCATTAAATCACACTTTCATTCATCAGACTTGCATATTCTTCAATAAATTGTGGAACATAGCCAGGATCAAGCAAACGAATACTTCTAAGTTTATCTTGGTTTGATTCTTCATATTCCATATTAGTCACTATAGATGCCCCAGCATAATCTGCATTAGTAGTACCAACATTAATAGTTTTAGAAGTATCCCCAGAAGTTGCATTGATTTCATAGTGATGTACTGCATTTACATCATCATACTTCTCATCAATAAATGCAAGAAATTGTGGTGTTGACAGTGGCCACCCATGATATCTGTCTACGATATCATTCATCATCAAAACTATCCAATGATATTCTGAATCACCATACAACTTATGTGCAATCATTTCTGGTGTTTCACCTTCTTTGACTTCATAGGTATCAAATAATCCCATACTTGACTTAATCTTTGCTCTAATACCAACACGGCGCAAAAGGTTAGTGACAAGTTTATGATCTTTGCCGGATGTTCCAGAATAATATATTTTGGGTATTGCAGAAAAAAACATGATTAGAATCCTTGCTCAATACGTTCTCTTGACATTTTTTCAATCTCTTCAAAATTTAATGTAATTGAGGTGTGGGCAGGAGGTGGGCCTATGCCCTTGACGGCAGGATTTTCAAGTGGTTCAAAAAATCCTGATTTTTCGCTGCCATATGACACATCCATACCAAGTAAATAACAAGTAGAAATTTTATTAAGCCAAGGATTTTCTTTAGCATGATACATATACTGAATATCAAATGTTTCTGGTATATTTAAAATCCTCCCAGCGGCCGTGGTTTTTACGCCAAGTCCGTTTAGTTCACCAAATGATGGTGTCATATATTTTTTAAAAGTAAATACAATGTTAGCAACCATCTCACTTTCTTCTTCGCTCTTAGGAATAAAAGTAAAAGTATAACTAAATTGTCTGCGATTAACACCAGTAAATAACAATTCCATCTTATCAGACATTATCTTTCCAGAGGCAATTGAAGCTGCTGCTATTGATCCTTGCATACCAAGTAACGGGCCTCCAACCTGTTCGATACCTTTTGCCCAATTAACGGCAGTGACTGCAGCACCAGCTCCCAGAGTTTGTGCTCCAGATTTGTATCCATCGTTTGTTATAAAATCTTCAAACATAGTTCCTTTTCTTCCACTATCTATCGCACTTTGAAGTAAACTGGCGGCCGCTTGCGCTCCTCCACCTATTTCTGTGTCTGTATAATTCATCTTGTATTCTGTCTTAACTGTTGTGGGCATGTAAAGGGATATTGCTTTTTCAAGTCGTGTTGTTGCTGGTCTTTTTATTGAAAGCGCACCTGTTGGCGCAGTTTGATATGTTGATACCTTCGGTGGATTTAATTGCGTATTGGAACCAAATACGGGATCGTCACCGCCCCACATGGCTGAGTAATAGGCTGATTCTTTATCTTTTGCAATTACTGTTGGATTAGAAGAATTTATAAAGAACATTATGTAATGTCCTTGTTGTATATCTCCTTCAACATTCAATGGATACTGAAGGTTGATAGATTGTGGCATGTTGGCAGAAATACCAAATGCTGGTTTACTTCCACCCAAAACAGAGCCAGGGAGATTGCCCATAACTTTTTTAAGAGCGCCAGTAGCTTGTCTAGATGCAGCACCTAGTGCCTGATTGACGATAGCGTTACCTATACTCATGTCTAAATATCCTTACAATGAAACTATTTAGGTATTTTGTTTATGTCATACAAAGGTAAATACACCCCAAACAACCCAAAAAAATATAAAGGTGATCCCAATCGCATAACATACCGTTCTCTATGGGAACGTAAGTTCATGGTGTACTGCGATACTAACCGAGCTATACTAGAATGGGGCAGTGAAGAGATCATCATACCCTATTTATCACCTATAGATGGTAGAATCCATCGATACTTTCCAGATTTTTATATTAAAGTGAAAAAACATGATGGTACTATAGAGAAATCTATTATAGAGATCAAACCAAAAATTCAATGTGGCCCTCCAAAAGTTCCTACCAGAAAAACAAATAGATTTTATAGTGCGGTTAAAACATGGGCTGTAAATGAAGCAAAATGGAAATATGCAACAGAATTCTGTGATATTAACAGTATGGATTTTAAAGTGTTGAATGAGGATCATCTGGGTATTAAGTATAAATAGTAATATGGCAATTAGTAAATACATGCAAGCGGTAAAAGATGAAGCAAAGGGGCGTCCTAAATCTACTCAATGGTATAGAGATAAGATTAAGGAATTTGGTACTCCTGGCCCTATGGATTTGTTACGTGATGGTAAACGGGACAACAAACCATTTTATGGTAAGTTGAATATGTTCATTTATGATCCGAAACATAAAAAGAAGTTACCATATTATGATTCTTTTCCTTTAGTGTTACCTATAGAAAACTATCCAGATGGATTTTTGGGAATAAACTTACATTATCTTCCTATACCGTTAAGAATTAAGCTATTAGATACTTTGGTAGATTATAGTAATAATACTAGGTTTGATGAAACCACTCGTATAGTTGCAGATTACAGCCAATTAAAGAAGATCACCTTAATAAAACCTACACTACACAGGTATTTGGCAGGGCAAACCAAATCACAGTTTCGTAGAATTGATGCCGATGAATTTACTATTGCAACACTACTTCCTGTACAGAGATTTAAGAAAGCTGGATCAGGTGAAGTATGGAAAGATTCTAGGAGTATGCTCTAATGGCAGTTTTACCTAAATTTTTAGAAGGAGCAGCGTTTGGCGTAATGAACGATATTCTTTCTGAATTTCGATCAAATGAAGGATATGCTCGACCAAATAAATATGAAGTTATAATTTATAAACCAGCACTACAATCGAATAATTCTGAATCTGAAAATGTAAACAGACAAGACATCAATTCAGTTACAGGTATGGACAAAATTTCTATGAGGTGTGAATCTGTTACAATGCCGGGAAGAACTCTTTCAACTACAGCAGATTCTAACATACATGGGCCGGTCAGACAAGTTGTTGATGGTGTAATGTTTTCTGACAGTGTTGCTATGACCTTTCAAAGTTCTGCTGATGGTGCAGAAAGAGTTGCATTTGAAAAATGGCAACACAGAGCATTTAATCCGAAAACTTGGCAAATAGGATATTATAATCATTATGTTGGTACAGTAGAAATCTACCTATTAGATCACCAAGGGCAAAGGCGATACGGAATTCAATTGATGGAAGCTTTTCCCAAAACTCTTGGAGATGTTTCCTTATCTTATCCATCAACAGCAGAAATATTAAAATGGAATGTGGAAATGAATTTCCGATATTGGCAAACTGCTGATCTTAATCAACAAAAATCAACCCTATCAGACAAACTAACAAAGACATTAACTAATGTTGCAGAAAGAAATCTATCACGGGCTCTTCCTGCTATTTCTAGACTATTTTAACCATGAACTAAAGGATGAAAAATTATGGCGTTACCAAAACTTAATACTCCGCAATATGAATTGGATGTACCTTCTACTGGAGAAAAAATTAAATACCGACCTTGGCTTATCAAAGAACAAAAACTTCTTATGATAGCTCAAGAATCAGAAGAGGATAAAGAAATAGAAGTGGCTTTTGCAAATATTGTAAAAGAATGTACCTTTGGAAAAATTGATCCTTATGAAAATCCTTTATTCGACATTGAATATATTTTCTTGCAATTACGAGGAAAATCTATAGGACAAAAAATAAAACTAAATTTACTATGTGACGATGATGGTAAAACCAGAGTAGAACATGAAATAAATTTAGCAGATGTTGATGTTCAAATGCCAGATAATCATACTAATACTATTGCAATTACAGATGACATCTCTATGATTATGCGTTATCCAAAACTTTCTGACATGGAAGGATTTACTGAAAAAGGTGAGATCAAACAAATTTTTGATATGGTAAGACGATGCGTAGTTGAAATACATGATGGAAAAACTATTCATAATAAAGTAGATATATCTGATAAAGAATTAGACGAATTTATTGACAGCATGAGTCAATCTAGTTTTGAGTTGGTTAGTAAATTCTTTGAAACTATGCCTAAATTAATACATGAAGTTTCTATAACCAACCCTCATACTAAAAAGAAAAATAAGGTTACTATTGAGGGACTACAAAGTTTTTTTTAATAACCCTTTCTCATGATACTCTGGAAAATTATTATCAAACAAACTTCGCAATGATGCAACACCATAATTATAGTTTAACAGAGTTAGATGATATGATGCCATGGGAAAGGGAAATTTACGTAGGATTGCTTTTAAATTATATAAAAGAAGAAAAAGAAAAACAAGAAGAAGAAGATAGGGGCCGGTAATTTAATGGAAATACCAACACCAAATGCAGCTGCAATTGAGATCACAGAACTTATTCTACCATATATTGGTATGATATTGATTGTCATCATAGGTTTTATGATAAAGGACTTTGCGACTAAGTTTAGCAAAGGTCTTGCATTTAGCATGAATAAGCAGTTTCAAGAGGGTGATCATGTTCTTATTGATGGAGAACGTGCCTTAATCGTTAAGATAGGTATATCACAGACCGTATTTGGGGTCACTAAAAAAGGTGGAGATTTAGATGGAGATTATGTATGGAGATACGTACCCAATGAACGTATCGATTTTCTTAAATTAGAAAAGATAATTTTTGACCGAACTCCCCTAAATAACAATACACATATAAAAAACAACTCAAATAGAATTGAGGAGCTAGAAAATGGCAACTAAGAATGATCAAGTCAATATAATTGAAGTGGATAGAAGTACCACAGAGCAAACAGCATGGTACAATACTATTGACTCCTCTGTAATCGACAAGTGGCGCATCTGGCCACGTATGTTAATCACTCTTTATGGTATCATGTTCTATAGAGTAACAGAATGGTTCATGACACTCCCAGAACCTACTAACTCCCAGAGTGCATTTGTATCCGTAGTTGTGGGTGCTGGTGCCGCATGGTTTGGTTTATATTGCGGTTCTGGCCCAGTAGAGAAGAAGAAATAAAATGGCAGATGAAGCATTTAACAAAACTATTGATAAACTAACTAGCGCTGTTAGTAAATTATCATCAAATAATGCAGGCCGAGCGGGTTCAAGTAAAAATATCGAAAAAGAAAGAGAAGCCGGAAGTGAAGCCAGAACACAAACTGGTTATTTAAAACAGATTGCTAAAAACACCGCTGGTGGTGGTGGTGGTTCAGGTGCTTCAGGAAAAGATGGAAAGGGTTCGCTTAAAGGTGGCCTTCTTAAAGGCATAGCTGGCATAGGTGCTGCAAGTATAGCACTCGCAGCTTTAGGTGGAATCAAAAAAGCTATTCTAGGTTCTCTTGGTTTGGTAGCTAAGGCAGGAAAATTCGTTCTCAAGAAAGGTTACAGTCTCGCAAAAGCTGGACTAGGAAAAATTGCAAAAGGAGCATCTAATCTTATAAGGGGCGCACTTAATAGTGTATGGAAAGTTGCAGCGCCAATCCTAAAACCTATCGGTAGTTTTTTAAAGAATATTGCTACTACTGCTGGTGGGGCAATAAAAGGAGGATTGACTAAAGCATTTGACGCAACCAAAATGGCAGGAAAATGGGGGTTAGCTAAACTTGTAAATTTAAAGAATATTGCTACTTCTGGCGCTAGAAGTGTTGCAGGCGCTATACAGGGTGCAATGTCTGGAATTACAGGTGTTGCTAAAAAAGGCGGGAAAGGTGCTGCAAAATTAGGTAAACTGATGTTAAGGGGAGCAAAATTTATTCCTGGCGCTGGTCTAGCGGTTGCGGGCGCCATAGCTCTATATGATGGATTAAGTGCTGGAATGGAGGAATTTAAGAAAAGTGGAGATTTGGGTAAGTCAATAAAAGAAGGTACTGCTGGTGCTTTATCTGGAATAACATTTGGGTTGGTTAGTCAAAAAACTTTTTCAGACGCATTTACCACTGTTGGCGAAAAGTTCACTACATTAACTAAAGGTGTCTCTGATGCAGCAAGTAAAGCATGGGTGGGAGCAAAAGCTCTTATTCCTACGGAAGAAGGACTGAAGAAATCATTTACCAAACTATCAGCTAATCTTGCGCCATTGAAAAATTTATCAATCCCTAAAGATATTTCATTTGCAGCTGTAGCAACTGCATTTACAGGAAATGCAGTTGCCATTAATGACAGTTTTGCAAATTTCACTGGTATTGATGTAAGCAAAACTATAGGTAAATTGGGTGATAAAGTGGCCAAACAAGCAACTGCACTGAAAAACTCATTTGAAAATATTACAGGAATGACAATTCCTAAATTTGATGATGTTAAGAAAGGTTTATCTAACCTCTCCGTTAATCTTAAAGAGAAATTTAAAGTTATAACAGGTATAGAGATTCCTTCGTTGGATGATATAGGGAAAAGAATACAAAATATATTACCATCATTAGGAAATCCTATTCGAAAAATGGCAGAAGGGTTGGAGGGAACACTTAACCTAAATGATATAAGTAGTTGGTTGCCAAATATTTCTTTCGGAGATAAGCTTGCAACTGCCCTTAATGCTATCGCTGGTAAAGAAATGGGTGGCCCTATAAAATCAGGAAACCCCTATTGGGTAGGTGAAGCGGGGCCTGAATTAGTAGTACCTAATGCTTCGGGGACAGTTATTCCGAATCATAAGATCGGCGGCGGTGGGGATGCAAAAATGACGAAAATCCTTGAATCTTTATCTAATCAACTTGCTAATGGCGGTACAAAGGTAGATGCAAGTTCAATTAATGTATCTTCAGCGCCATCTACTACCATTGGTGGATCAAATGCACCTCGACAGAGAGTTGTTGTGTATGGATAGACATAAATTCAAACCACCTATCACATATCCTGGCCCGCCGTCAAGAAAACCACCATCGTTTACATTCCCAGCGCCCTCAACAAGAAAACCCCCCACGTTTCCGTGAGGGGCTCTTATCTTATAGTGACCTTTTTAGT
>Ga0308012_10001833_pt1 | contig 11081 bp, 10 predicted proteins | sample Neamet179_FD_203133 | JGI IMG/M metagenome (GOLD analysis project Ga0308012, IMG submission 203133) | Marine microbial communities from water near the shore, Antarctic Ocean - #179 | ecosystem: Environmental > Aquatic > Marine > Unclassified | place: Southern Ocean | collected 2014-07-25 | reverse complement strand
TAATACAATCTGTATGGCAGTATTTATCAACATGGATGTTGACCTATATGTGCGGGGCTAGGATGCCCTGCCGCTTTTAAAAACCCTCAAAAATCAAAGTTAGTAGCTGGCTACTAATCCCTTCGTCAAAGCTAATCCTAGCCCCAGCAGCAATTTCAATAAGTTGAGAAAAAATACCTACAAATTATTTTCTAGCAACCATAATTCAACCTGTTCGACATAGGGCACTTTGTAAGTGAATTTCACACTATCATGAGCGGCCACGAGATTTACCAAAACACTAAACGTCCCAATTAAAACCAAGGAACACCAAAAATTAGCAGGGGTTATCCAATTCTGAATCAGATAAACTAGCATATTCATAGCTGCGAAGGGGTACAGCATGATCAGGTGCCAATAACCAAAAACCGTAGGTGACAGACCCGCGCTAATCAAAATGGCAACAACACAAGCACTAATATATAACAGCACCCACTGCTCGTTGTCGACCTTTAAGCCTCCCGTTTCAAAAACTTCATCACCCTTAGCCCTGCCTTTTCGAAAAATAAAGTAGCTAAGAGATCCACCAAACCAAATAGGTTTTACTTGTTTAAACAAATACCAATTAGCTTTAAATGAAAAGTACAAAGTAAACAATCCTGCCCCATAAAACATACCACGATAAGCATACTGTACTGCAAGCCGCAGCATATCACTTGACGTAATCCAGTCAAATGTAGCCCCACTAATAAGCTTTTCCGTAAACAAAAAAGAGCTGTACCTTAACCAATAAATCATTGCCTTTAGCACTGGATAAACGTGCACCAATCCCCAACCAACATATCGTTTTTTAGCAAATTCCTCAGGCCACGTAGCTTCAGAACTCACTGCAAATACATCCAATACATAAGGGATAAGGCTAGCAGCCAAAACTACAGCTCCCACCACTACAGCCCAATAATTAACTTTAATAATGCCACGTGCAAACAGATAACCTGATATTACTACTAGCAACGGCCATGAGTAATATAGCTGAACCACCAAACCAATACTCACAACATGCCAAAATGTTAGCCAAAAGCTAGATCTATTTCGCATATGAAAGGCCGTATAAAAATGTAACGCAGAACAAAAGAATAAGTAGGCAGGGTTATAAAGCATATGCTGATATAAAAACCATGGACTAAGCCAAAAAAGCACCAAAAACAACATGCGGGCAGGCTGATCAAACACTTGTTTAACCACTTTATCAAACAGGACCAACGCAGCTATATTGCATGCAATAATGACCAACATAGGCGACCATGATGAATCCCAAACTACTAAAGGTACTCCCACCACTAAAGTAGACAAAGAACCTGGCACATTGCCAACCACGCTAGCTGCATTACCATAATTGAGCCAGTTGCCATGATGGGCCGCCAAATAACTTCTATAGAGAGTTTGTAACTGATCACACATATCGAGACCTTTGCACGAAACCCAAGTGTTTCATGCTTTTTCCAATCTCTAGAATAAATGTAGCTCTAAAATAAGTATCTGCACGCTTTTTTAGAAAAACTATTAAAGCCCCCTTTAAATGCATCAAATTAAAATAAAGTTTACGACTTTAGCTCACCAATTATTGATGCAAAAATACTTTTTTGAACTACTCTTATAAGAGGTAAAACAACCTGTTGGACGGTATTCATGGCGTGAAAAAACTCTAAACAACGCAGCTTAGCTGACTCAATGCTGATTGATCATGATGCGCTAAAGGAGCTGTGTAATTCCCCCGTAAATAAAGATAAGAACGGTGAGTTCACACAAGATCCTGAAGCGCAATGGAATGTGAAAGCAGGCTCTGATGGTCAACGCAAAAGTACATATGGGTTTAAGGCTCATATTAATGCTGATGAAGACGGGTTGATTACGTCGACAGACTATACGCCAGGCAATGTCCACGATTCCAACTGCTTTACCTCATTGCTGGATGGTGATGAGTCTGCCGTCTATGCTGACAGTGCGTATGCCAGCGAAAAACACGCAACGTGGTTGAAGGCGCACAAGGTAGAGATTCGAATCATAAGACGAGCGTACAAAACCAAACCCCTGACGACGAAAGACAAGCAATCTAACCGGTTGCACTCGGGCACGCGCTGCACTGTTGAGAGAGTCTTTGGCGTACTCAAGCTACACTATGACATGGCCAAAGCCTGTTACATGGGGCTAAACCGCTACCGCACACGGTTTGAATTGATGTGTGTGGCGCATAATATTAAAAGAGGACTGTCGATACGACAGTATAGTTGTGCCTAGAAAGTGGGAATAGGCCTATAAATTGGCCTACAACGCATTAATTAGGTGAAGATCGGGCGGTTTTTGCAATTTTTGACAAAAAATATACGTGAAAAACATTAAGGTTGATGCGCCTCAATCGTGCAAAGGTTTCATAACGTTGAAATGGGTTACGCCTTGTTATCCGACACATTCAACATCGCTTGATCGTGAGACAGCTTGCCAGCGATTAACGCCATCATTACGGTGAAAAATACTCCCGCGTTATTGATGTCCCAAATCACTTCAACTAATCCAAAATCTATAAACCCCACAGCCATCAATATACCGGCAACAGCCAAGGCTTTATTTTTTTCAAAATGAGAACGGCAGTACCAAATAAAGCTACCGTATATTGAGTACACCAAGAATGGCCCAAAAACACCCGATTCAAACAAGCTATTAAATAACTGGCTATGAGGGCCCGCTATAGCTGGGGAGACATTGGGGATAAGCCCTGCATTAATCAACGTTAGCTTTTCTGTATAAAAAGTACCAGGGCCAGTGCCAAAAAAGGGGTTGTCCAAGAAAATTAGCGTTGCAGAGTGCCACAAAGCTAAGCGTATGCCAGCAGAACCATCTGCCACCTTGCCATTAACAAAATATTCATAAATTGCCGGCACTATTACGCTAGCGCGAGTTTGTATAAAAGGCACAAAAAAATAAACCAACGTTGCCACAACCAAAAGCCCACCCAGCACAGAAAAACGCTTAGCATATGTGGGTCGCTCCAGCAGGCCAACCGCCACCCAGCATAAAATAGGCATAGATATCCAACCACCCTTAGTGCCCGATGCCAAAGAGCCAATCACACCAAGCATCAGCGCAGCTAAAGCAACCAAGGCCCAGCGTTTTTGTTTACACCACAAAGGTTGAAATAGGGCCACTGACATTGCCCCTAAGATCAAACTGATATCTCCAAAGGCTGCAATAAGCCCTGAGGTGCCACCACCTGGCCTGTGTATGCCTAACATTTGTTTCTGATATAAAGCATAGCTACCCGCTACTACTGCCCCGGCAAACACTCCCCAGAGCATACTTCTTTCAGCAAAACCATAACGCCTTACTAATAGGAAAATAGGCAAAACCAATAAAAATCGACTCGGCTCTTGAAACTCGATCCATATCCAACCTGTGCGCAACCAAAAATCCAGTGCTGTAAAAGCTGGATAAGTTACCCATGTAGCCAACATGAGCTTTTCAGGCCTAGAAAGTGGGTGTTTTTTTGCGCGTAGTAGCAATGCAAGCAAACCCAAAAAAACCAAAGCAATGGCTGCATAATAAAGAGCTAAAGGATAGTTAACACTACTAGCTGGCACTAAAAATGCCAAAACAGAAATAATCCCTGTCACAAATAGTGTGAAGGATTGTGAATTATTTGAATCAATGCGTACATTGGTCATTTTAACTTCCATGTGTATAAACAGCATCCACTATCCGTGAATTTAACTGACTTAGGTTTAGGGCGCGCTCTCGGTTAGTATTCATTGCCATGCGTTGTTGTGATGTTGGGCTAAATTGTTGTGCAGAACCTATTAACTCAATAGCGCCTATAAGGTCATCAAAAGTTAAACAGATATGCATACCCACAGGATCAAAATACTCACTAATATTGGGAGCACCCCAATAAATTGGCATAGTGCTACAAAGCATACAATCTAATAATTTTTCGGTGAAATAATCAGGTTCTTGAACATTTTCTATCACTACAGAATAACGATAAGGTAACAAACCCTCTTGTTTGAATTCAAAGAACTTAAACCCACGGCCTAATGCATCAACGTCTGCGCCACTTTTTTTCACCCAGTCAATAATTTGATGCCGAAGCTTATGGCCCTTTAGATCTTTCTTGCCAGAAGCAATAATAGAGCAAGATTTGGTTTTAATTAAGGCTGAATCTACAAGGTTACCATCAACCCAAGAGTCTACTACGGCAAACTTAACAACATTTTTGTAGCGCTGAGCATAATGTCCATACCGGCAATAAATTGCATTAAACTTGTGTCTTAATAACCAGATACTTTTGTAGTATCGCTTATGTATGGCAAGTGGCTCTGCCAATATCAAGTCAACTTTGCAGCGAACCTTTCCAAACCCACGTAATAGACGCTTTGAAGACGGATAAACCACCACATGATCATCTACATTAAGATCTGCCAAGGTTTCAACGCTGGGTACATCTTGCCCTGGCCAATCTAAACTATTTACAGACACTTTAGCCAAGTCATGTTGATACCTTAGCTCATAAGGTAATATTCCAACTCGCATTTAAATAATCCTTGTTTTAAAATAATGCCAATAAGAAAGCACTTGAAGCTTTAGCCTAAACCATGAACGGCCTATTTCCCGCAATATTTTTTGCCTTTGGGTTAGCCCTATGGAGCCCCCTATACTACTACCATCAAGACTTTGGCTGATTTCCCTTACTTGGCTGGGGCTAGTCACCAAAACACGAACACCATGTTTCCACCAATATTGGTAAGCTACATCCACCGGCATAAAAAACCGTTCACAAAGTAGCAGCTTCTTTACAGCTGCCCGATTTAAAACCTGGGCAGGTGTGCCTAAAGGGGTCAAATAGGGCCTCACTATTTGACCACAAACCCAGGAGCTCTCAGTACCACCAAGGACGTTTCTTTTAGTATAAAGCTTGAGCATGGTGGGTATAGGGCTGGACAACACATCAAACCAACTAGGCGCTACAGACGCAATATCAAAACAAAACTCAATATCATCTTCTAATAACAACAAATAGGGCTTATTTGATTGAGCTAAAAAAGTTTCCATTGCCTTTTTATGAGACAAAAAACAACCTATTTCGGCAGCCTTCAGCGATGAAAAATAGTGACGATCGTTGAGGTTTTCATCGTAGTGCACCAAACACTCCGCTGTAGACAACGCCCGGCCGTTAACTGCATCAACACGAGTAGGTTCCAAACCTTTTTGCTGCAAATAATGTTGGATATACTCCCACCTTTGGGCAGATTGGGCCATATTAATAACGTATACTTCCATTACTGCAGAGATATTTAGCAACTTCTCTGACGTCGAGGCGTGATCAGATGCATTTAGTGACAAAAAAAGCTCCAAAAGAATAGGTTGTATACGAGATAAATTTTATCAAACTTATTGTGTAAAAACAGCTTAAATATATGCCAACTTGCATTTAGACGATTAACAAAAAGTAGATTATACTTGCCTGTAATGCACACCCAAAGAATCATGGACAGATCATAATGAGCAACACTATTCTTGTCACTGGCGGCACTGGCTACATTGGTTCCCACACTACAGTGGAGCTACTAGAACAGGGTTATGAAGTCGTTATTTACGACAATCTTAGTAATAGCTCCACCATTGTTATAGAACGCATTTTGACCATTCTTGGCGATACCCCAGAGCACCCAATCCCGTTGACTTTTGTGGAGGGCGACATTAGAGATTCCCACAAGCTTGCTCAGCTTTTTGCAAACTATCATTTTCATAGTGTGATTCATTTCGCTGGATTAAAGGCTGTGGGAGAAAGCGTTACAATTCCGCTTGAGTATTACAATAATAATGTTTACGGCACCCTGTGCCTTTGTGAAGCCATGAACGTTGCCAATGTTAAAACTCTAGTATTTAGCTCTTCCGCTGCTGTATATGGTGCAGATGCGCCTGTACCTTATAAAGAATCTATGCCTACAGGGACCACGACAAACCCTTATGGCACATCAAAAGCCATGATAGAAAAAATACTTACAGACCAGTGTATTGCCGACTCACAATGGTCTGTTGCAAAGCTGCGCTACTTTAACCCTATAGGTGCACATAAAAGCGGCTTGATCGGAGAAGACCCCAAAGGCATACCCAACAACTTGCTGCCTTACATAAGCCAAGTAGCAGTGGGTAAATTAAAGGAATTATCTGTATTTGGAGGTGATTACCCAACGCAAGATGGCACAGGCATTCGTGACTATATACACGTTGTAGATTTGGCTAAAGGGCATCTGAAAGCTCTCAATAAAATTCAGAGCAAAAAAGACCTAGCTAAAAAAACAAACCAAGTAGGTGTAAGTGTTTGGAATCTTGGAACAGGTATTGGATCATCAGTAATTGAAGTGATAGAAGCATTTGAACTTGCTAGTAACACCAAAATACCCTATTCAATCAAACGTAGGAGACTAGGAGATATAGCCAGTTGCTGGGCTAACCCAGAGAAGTCATATCTAGAATTAGATTGGAAAACAAATTACACTTTGAATGACATGATGGAGGATTCTTGGCGTTGGCAAAAAGCCAACCCTCAGGGGTATGAATAGCTCATGTGACATCCGGGCTAGCTACGTCCATACAAATCCTCAAGCCTTTCTATGTCATCTTCACCTAGATAACTTCCAGACTGCACTTCTACCAGCTGCAAAGGCTGATCAGTATTATTGGCCAAAGAGTGGACGGCACCCGCAGGGATATAAATAGAGTCATTAGCATTTAACTGATGCTCATGGCCATCTAAATGAGCTGTAGCAATGCCATCTACCACCACCCAATGCTCTGCACGGTGTTGGTGCTTTTGCAAGCTTAAGCGCGCACCAGGGTTTACCATAATACGCTTTACCTGGTAATTAGGGCCAGAATCAATACTGTCAAAGCTGCCCCAAGGCCGGCACACTTCTCTTTGGTGCGTTAGCTCGTCACGGCCGCGCAGCTTTGCCACTAAGTCTTTCACTTGCTGGGCTTGATCAAGCGGTGCCACTAATACAGCATCTTTGGTTTCAATCACTGCTAACCCTTCCACACCTAATATGGCAACCAATCTATTACTGGCCTTCACAAGGCAGTTTTGACTATTTAAAGCCACTGCATCCCCTTGCAGCACATTGCCCTGAGCATTGGCTAAGTTAGTCTTCCATAATGCTTGCAAGTCACCTACATCACTCCAGCCGCAATCTACCTGCACGACCACCGCCTTTTTTGTGTGCTCCATAATGGCATAGTCTAGTGAAATATTTTCGCATTGAGAAAGCGCATGTTCTGACAAGCGGATAAAATCTAAGTCTTTAGTGATCGCTGTAACACTGAGCCTACAGTGATGCAATAATTGCGCACAATACAGACTCGCCTCCTCTACCAACACACTGGGCCGCACGATAAACATGCCACTATTCCACAGATAGTTGCCCTGGTCCAAATAACTTTGTGCATTTATTTCATTTGGTTTTTCTACAAAACCATCTACTTTAAAACTATCACAGCGACCATTAACACTGGGGCCAACACTAGCCCCATAACGAATGTAGCCATAGCCTGTGCAAGCAAAACTAGGCTTAATGCCTAACGTGACCAAGTGCCCCTCACTTGCTAGCTCATGGGCGTTGAGCAATGCATTCCTAAAGCTAGTTTCATCTGCAATAGCGTGGTCTGCAGAAAGCACTAACATCGGCTCATCTACCCCGGCCTCGAGCAAACGTAAAGCCGCTAAAATAACTGCAGGTGCAGTGTTACGCCCCATTGGCTCCAATACTATTTCAGCGTTTATGTGTGCATCATGACACTGCTGAGCCGCTAAAAAGCGATGGTCTTGATTACAAATAAGCTGACTTACACTTAATTTTAGCCCTGAAAGCCGTGCAAAGGTTTGCTGTAACATGGTATGCCCATGGTCATTATCGACAAGCTTCTGATACTGCTTAGGAAACGAAGCACGAGACAAAGGCCACAAACGACTGCCCACACCACCTGCCATCACTACAGGATTAAACCACTTATCCATATTCACATCCCATCCTTGTCATTAAAAACACCTTTTTATACGTTACTACAACGCGTTTTAATACGTCATCAAGAAGGTATTTTTATACGTCATTGCAACGTCTTTTTATACGTCATTGCGAGCTCAGCGCGGCAATCCAAACCCCTCAACCACGAAGCCCACCGGCATTATCCAAAAACCAATCATAAGTCATCCCAAGCCCCAGCTCCAACTCCACCGAATACCCCCAGCCCAAAGACCTCAATCGACTTACATTCATTAGCTTACGCGGCGCACCATCTGGCTTGGATGTATCAAATGCTATCTCACCCTCAAAGCCCACCACCCTAGCTATTGTGGTGGCTAATTCTGCAATCGTCACATCGAACCCAGTGCCTACGTTTATATGAGCACACATAGGGTGGGGCACTGCAGCTACAAACTTATCATGGGGCAAATCCATCACATGCACACATGCAGAGGCCATATCATCCACATGCAAAAATTCGCGCATGGGTTTACCCGTGCCCCACACTACAACTTTTTCTGAACCAGCAAGCTTTGCCTCATGAAAACGCCGCATCATAGCCGGAATAACATGAGAGTTTTGTGGATGAAAATTGTCATTTTCACCGTACAAGTTAGTAGGCATCACACACCGATAATCCACACCATATTGCCGATTATAAGACTCACACATCTTAATACCCGCGATCTTGGCAATGGCATAAGGCTCATTGGTAGGCTCTAGTGGGCCTGTGAGCAAGCAGTCTTCACTCATAGGCTGTTTTGCTAGCTGAGGGTAAATACAAGAGCTACCTAAAAACAATAGTTTACTAACCCCTGTCCTAAAAGCGGCCTGAATAACATTGCTTTGTATAGCCAAATTATCTGCAATAAACTCCGCAGGGTAAGTGTTGTTGGCATGAATGCCCCCAACTTTTGCTGCGGCAAGATACACCTGGTCTGGCTTATGCAGCTGCATATAGGCCCGCACCGCTTCACCATCTGTGAGGTCCAATTCAGATCTAGGTACTAGCAACAATATGACATCTAGTTGCCTAGACAACTGGCGCACTATGGCAGAGCCCACCATGCCAAGGTGGCCCGCTACAAAAACACGTGTGGCCATGTCTAGTTTTCCCTAGCTACAGGCACATAATACCCATGAGACTTAAGTAAAGATTTTTGCCTAGCTTGATCCAAGTCATGGGCCACCATTTCTGCACACATGGCTTCTACAGTAATTTCAGGCACCCAGCCCAAAAGCTCTTTGGCCTTGGTAGGATCACCTAGTAAGGTCTCTACCTCGGCTGGGCGAAAATAACGCGGGTTAACACGTATTACCACATCACCTACAGAAAGAGCCGGAGCCAAGTCACCCGTAATAGAGGCCACCACCGCAACTTCCTCTACCCCTTCGCCTTGAAATTCTAGCTCTACACCCAGCTCAAGGGCTGATAAGCGCACAAACTCACGTACAGAAATCTGTTTGCCAGTGGCAATTACAAAATCATCAGGCTGGTCTTGCTGCAACATCATCCACTGCATGCGCACATAATCTTTAGCATGGCCCCAATCTCGCAAAGCATCCATGTTACCCAAGTGCAAACAGCTATCTAAGCCTTGGGCAATATTAGCCAGCCCACGGGTGATCTTCCGAGTGACAAAGGTTTCACCGCGGCGCATAGATTCGTGATTAAACAAAATGCCATTACACGCATACATACCATACGCTTCTCGGTAGTTTATCGTGATCCAATAAGCATACATTTTTGCCACTGCATAAGGCGAACGCGGGTAAAATGGTGTGGTTTCACGCTGGGGGGTTTCTTGCACCAGGCCAAATAGCTCTGATGTAGAGGCTTGATAAAATCGGGTTTTCTTTTCCAGCCCCAAAAAACGCACCGCTTCTAGAATGCGTAGCGTGCCCAAAGCATCCACATCAGCCGTGTATTCAGGAGCTTCAAAAGAAACAGCTACGTGAGACTGAGCTGCCAGATTGTAGATTTCATCAGGCTGCACTTCTTTGATAATGCGGGTAAGGTTGGATGAATCAGACAAATCACCATAGTGCAGATGGAAGCGATTATCATGCACCAATGGGTCTTCATAGATATGGTCAATACGCTCGGTATTGAAAGAGGAGGATCGGCGCTTTATGCCGTGAACTTGATAGCCCTTTTCTAAAAGAAACTCAGCTAAGTAGGAGCCATCTTGGCCAGTGACACCAGTAATTAGGGCAGTTTTCATGTCAATCCGTAATTGAAAGCAGTTTGACGATGATTATAGTTTATTTTAGACGCTCTGCCGAGCAGAAGAACCCAGAACATCAATCAGCAACGCATTGGGAATCCCCCCGAAAAATAACAGAGGTCAAAAGCAGAATTTTCTCGTACACTTTAAGAAGGAGATCTACATGAAAAATCACGTTATTCTGATAGCCAAATACTGGCCATCATCAAGCAAGCAGAAAGTGGCGTACCCATTTCTGAACTCTGCAGAGAACATGGAATGAGCGGTGCTTCCTTTTACAAATGGCGAGCAAAGTATGGCGGCATGGATGCGTCATTAATGGCCAGAATGAAAGAATTAGAAGACGAAATCCACGTCTTAAAAAATGTATGCGCAGGAGCGTTTAAAATCTGAAATCACTCAGGAGGCTCTGGCTGCCCTATTAAACAAGGCCGTAAGCATACGTGTAGCTTGCCAAGCGTTTGGCGTGAGCCAGACCTGTTATCGCTACCAGGCATAGCTCTTTAGTGATAGTAGCGGCATAGTGTGACGTGACGCAACGCATTACTACGCAGTAACAACTATTCTTTTACGCGTTTGAGGTCACGATAAAAATTCTCATGGCTGCCAATCATTAACAACTTTATAGTCGCATCATCGATACACCGATAGGCCACCAACGAAGGTTGTTTAGCCATGCGGAATTTGTACACTTGGATTCCGAATAAATCGCCTACCTTTGCCTCAGAATCCATAGGGTCATTGGCAATATGTTGTATCGCTGTATCAAGATCAGCCTTTTCCACCGAATGCAGCTTTT
>Ga0308012_10001830_pt1 | contig 11086 bp, 8 predicted proteins | sample Neamet179_FD_203133 | JGI IMG/M metagenome (GOLD analysis project Ga0308012, IMG submission 203133) | Marine microbial communities from water near the shore, Antarctic Ocean - #179 | ecosystem: Environmental > Aquatic > Marine > Unclassified | place: Southern Ocean | collected 2014-07-25 | reverse complement strand
ACTAATAGTGGCTTTCTTAATGTGGCTCCCCAAACTGGGCTCGAACCAGTGACACATGGATTAACAGTCCATCGCTCTACCAACTGAGCTATTGGGGAATAAACTTTTTTGTTTACTAATTTTTCAATTAATAAACACATTAATGATATTTGGTTATTAAAGAATATATCTTTAATCTATCGCTAACGTAAATGTGGCTCCCCAAACTGGGTTCGGAAACCAATCAGTGACACATGCTTTTTATTATAGAGAGTACAGTCCATCGCTCTACGCTTTTACATCTATCGCTATTTAATGTGGCTCCCCAAACTGGGCTCGAACCAGTGACACATGGATTAACAGTCCATCGCTCTACCAACTGAGCTATTGGGGAATAAACTTTTGTTTATTAATTTGGTAATTAATAAACACATTAATGAAATTTGGTTATTAAAGACTATATATCTTTAATCAATCACTAACGTAAAATGTGGCTCCCCAAACTGGGCTCGAACCAGTGACACATGGATTAACAGTCCATCGCTCTACCAACTGAGCTATTGGGGAATCTCGGTTAACCTCATTGGCTAACGGGGCGGAATAATAAAGACCTGTGGCTTAAGTGTCAACACAAAAAGAATAAAAAATTAAAATAAAATTTGTTTGTTGAATTTGTACTCACAATTGGTGCTTTTAGATCAATTTTAGGCTGTTTTTTATCCAGTACGATAAACGTTGGCTTTTAAGTCCTAAAATCGAACGAAATATTTAGTTATCCACCATTCCTGTGGATAACTATGTGAGTTAAAATGTAAATCAACGTGACAATTTCAATTTTATTGGGCTAGCTTTAAGTCAACATAAAAGTAATATAAATAATTAACCAATGTTTTCATGTGGTTAGGTATTTATTACGGTTTATTGATAAACAAGGCTGATTTTTAACCACTTTAGTTTTTAAGGCTAAATATCTGTGCGTTGTTTATTATGTAGCGTATTTTAATAATGCTTTTATAAAAAAAATTATGCTGAAGTTGTAAAATTATTCTAGGTTAATCCACTTATATATAAATTTTAACTGAGTATTTTAATTAAATACTTATCTGTAGATAAATCTACACTAGGTAAAAATTGGTTAATCTTTTACAATGTAAGCCCGCGCATTATCACCTAGACCGAATATTAAAATCGCAGATTATACTTAATGACCCAAAAAAATACCGATACAAAGAATAAGAAAGTCAACTTACTCGAAGATCCTGTTACCAATACGATACAACGTATGACCATGCCTATGATTTACGGAATGGTATTGTTGATGACATTTAACCTTATTGATACTTTCTTTGTAGGTCTTCTAGGTACACAACCCTTAGCTGCAATTAGTTTTACCTTCCCCGTTACGTTTACTGTCATTAGTTTAACAATTGGCTTAGGTATTGGTACTTCGGCTGTTATCGCAAAATTCTTAGGAAAGAAAGATACCCAGTCTGCTAAAAATTCTGCAACGGCGGCAATGTATTTAGCCGCAATTATTGTCGCTTGTTTATCTTTTGTGGGATATTTGGTGACAGATCCCTTATTTACATTACTGGGTGCTCAACCATCTTTATTGCCTTTAATACATGATTACATGGATATTTGGTATATAGGAAGTGTTTGTTTAATAGGACCAATGATTGGTAATGCTGTATTACGTGCTTCTGGAGATACAAAAACACCGAGTATTATTATGGGTAGTGCAGGCCTTATCAATGCTGTTCTTGATCCTATTTTTATTTTTGGTTTTGGTCCAATACCCGCTATGGGTATTCAAGGTGCGGCAATTGCTACTTTAATTTCGTGGTTGTTTGGTTTGTTTTTTGTATTTTATATTTTAACTAAAAAACGTGACCTAATTCATAGTAGTTTATTACCTTTGAAGGTTTTGATTTCTGCTTGTAGAGATATTTTGAAAATTGGCTTACCTGCTGCAGGAGCCAATATGTTAACCCCTATTGCGGCAGCTATTATGACAGCGATAGTAGCCACTTATGGTGAATCAGCCGTTGCTGCTTTTGGTGTTGGCTCTAGGTTGGAGTCTATAGCATGTCTAGTCGTATTAGCCTTGTCGATGACTTTGCCGCCTTTTATAAGCCAAAACTTTGGTGCAGGACAGCTTCATCGCGTTGAAGAAGCCTACAAAGCATCAATAAAATTTATTCTGGTATGGCAAATTATTATTTATGTTTTATTAGCTATTTGCGCTCATTGGATTGCCAGTGCCTTCGCAAGAGAAAATGAAGTAGCCGATTTAATTAAATTATTTATTTGGATATTACCATTGGGTTATGGATTACAAGGTATTGTTATACTCACTAACTCGTCATTTAATGCACTTCATAAACCCATGATAGCTTTGGGTTTGAGTGTTATAAGGCTTTTTGTTTGTTATTTACCTTTAGCCTACATGGGAAGCTTGATTTATGGTTTACCAGGTTTATTTATTGGGGCATTACTCGGTAATGCAGTAATGGCGATTATCTCATATCGTTTATTTACCAAACAATTTAGCCAAGTTGAATTTAGATCTCCGGAGCAATTGTAGATGAAGAACTTAACGCTGCGTTCTGATTATACGCCTAATGGTGATCAACCTACCGCAATTAAACAGCTATTAGAAGGGATTGAGTCAGGTTTAGCCCATCAAACCCTTTTGGGTGTAACAGGCTCAGGTAAAACGTTTACTATTGCCAATGTTATTGAGAAGCTCAATAGACCTACTATGATGTTAGCGCCTAATAAAACGCTTGCAGCGCAGCTTTATGGTGAGATGAAAGAGTTCTTCCCTGATAATGCGGTTGAATATTTTGTTTCATATTATGATTATTATCAACCAGAAGCTTACGTACCTACTACTGATACTTTTATCGAAAAAGACGCCTCAGTTAATGAACATATTGAGCAAATGCGTTTATCTGCCACTAAAGCATTATTAGAGCGTAGAGACGTTATAATTATCGCGTCTGTCTCTGCAATCTATGGCTTGGGTGATCCAGACTCATATTTGAAGATGATGTTACATATAAGCCAAGGTGACATTATTAATCAGCGTGATATTTTACGCCGTCTTGCCGAGCTTCAATATAAACGGAATGATATCGCTTTTGCACGTGGTGCATACAGAGTTCGCGGTGATGTGATTGATATATTCCCGGCGGAATCTGATCGCCTAGCTTTACGTGTTGAATTATTTGACGAAGAAATAGAACGTATAAGTCAATTTGATCCGCTAACGGGACAAGTTGAAAGAACTCTTAATCGCGTGACTGTCTATCCTAAAACTCACTACGCAACTCCCAGAGAGAAAATAACAGCTGCCGTTGAGAAAATTAAAGTAGAACTTAAACATCGCTCACAACAGCTTCTAGATAATAATAAGTTAGTCGAAGAGCAACGCATTACTCAGCGTACTCAATTTGATATAGAAATGATGTCAGAGCTTGGTTATTGCTCTGGTATAGAAAACTATTCTCGTTATTTATCAGGAAGAGAGTCAGGGGATGCTCCTCCAACATTATTTGATTATTTACCTGATGATGGATTACTCATTATTGACGAATCTCATGTTACGGTGCCACAAATTGGCGCCATGTATAAAGGCGATAGATCACGTAAAGAAAATCTAGTGGAGTATGGTTTTCGATTACCATCGGCTTTAGACAACAGGCCAATGAAGTTTGAAGAATTTGAAGCGCTTTCTCCACAAACAATCTATGTTTCTGCTACGCCAAGTAACTATGAAATAGAAAAGTCTGCCGGTGATATTGCAGAGCAAGTTGTTAGACCAACAGGTCTGCTAGACCCACAAATTGAAGTGAGACCAGTCGATACACAAGTTGATGATTTATTGTCTGAGATACATAAGCGATTACCTTTAGATGAAAGAGTCTTAGCGACTACATTAACAAAACGAATGGCTGAAGATTTAACTGATTATTTAGATGAACATGGTATTAAAACGCGCTATTTACATTCGGATGTTGATACCGTTGAACGTGTCGAAATCATCAGAGATTTTAGGTTAGGGAAATTTGATGTATTAGTTGGTATCAACTTACTGCGTGAAGGTTTAGATATGCCGGAGGTGTCATTAGTTGCTATTTTAGATGCAGATAAAGAAGGGTTTTTACGCTCAGAGCGCTCTTTAATTCAGACTATTGGTAGAGCTGCACGTAATATAAATGGTCGAGCAATTCTATATGCAAACAAAGTAACGGGGTCAATGAAGCGTGCGATTGATGAAACAGATCGTCGTAGAGCAAAGCAACATCAATATAATCTAGACAACAATATAACTCCTACAGGCGTTGTAAGAAGAATTACAGATGTAATGGGCGTTGGTAGTTACAGTGATGCTAAATCACTTGATAAGGTGGCTGAGGCTAATACACACTATCATATCAACCAACAAGCAGAAGAGCCGTTGTTAACAACGAAGCAGATAGACGATAAAATAACTAAATTTGAAAAAGAAATGCAATCACATGCACAAAATTTAGAGTTTGAACAAGCGGCAGCTCTGCGAGATAAAATTGCGAAATTAAGAGTCCAACAATTATCTACATAAGAATTCTTAAGTTATTTAGGGCAGGCTAGTCACATAACTAAAATTAAATAATTATGTAACTAACTAACTAACAATTATCTTTGAATAGTTATAAAAAAGTCATTTCAGGTTTTTAATCGAGTAAAGTCCAAAAATATCAGCAATAGCATCACTACTACAGTAGGAGAGGTTACTTATATCCTCGAGGATCCTGTCTTGAATATCCACAGGAAATAGCATTAATTTTTCCATATAAAGATGGATGTAAGTGTCATTATTAGAATCAATTATTTGCTTTAAACGATGTGCCTGATACTTCCGGATAGCACTCATGTGGTATTCCTAACTTCATTGAACACGCTATAAGTCTAGGGTACAGGGGAATTACTGATATAAAAATTTTATCTAAAAATGCGTTTTATGGTACTTTTTTAATCTATAGATTGATAAGTTATTAATAAGTATTGCTTTAATTACTTATCAATCTATGAGATAAATATTATATTTGTACATAACTACAATTAAAGACGCTGAAACTCACTGTTTTACTCGTATTCGATTGGATCTGTAACATTATTCTCTTCAAACGCTTCTAAGCGTTCTTGGCATGCACCGCATTTACCGCAAGCTTTATCTCGCCCATTATAACAGGTCCAAGTATTACTATAATCTAAACCCATAGCGATACCATCAGCAAGAATAGCTGTTTTGTTAACGGTTAAATAGGGACTAAATATTTCCACACTTTCATAATTGGCAATTTTACAAACATCACTCATTTTTTCAACAAATTCAGGTCGACAATCAGGATAGATAGCATGGTCACCAGAATGAGCACCATAGTAAACTTGATCAGCGCCAACAGAAACTGCATAGGCAACGGCTAAAGAAAGTAGAATCATATTGCGGTTAGGTACAATGGTAGACTTCATGTTTTCGGCTTCGTAATGACCTTCTGGAATATCAATATCATCGGTTAACGACGAGCCAGCAAGTAGTTCATTGATTGCCGATATATCAATTACTTTATGATTGATACCTAGTTCATTACAAACAGAGCTCGCGCATTCCAATTCTTTGACATGACGTTGTCCATAATTAAATGACAAAGCAAACACTTCTTTCCCGTCTTTTCGTGCACGATTTAATACTGTAAATGAATCCATTCCACCGGAATAAATAACAACAACTTTTTCAGCCATTTGAAAGCTCTCTTAATTGATCTGGGGTATAATAAAACAGTTCACTATTTTACTTGAAACAAACATTAGTTGAAATAGCGTCACTTGAAATAAACGCTTCTTTAAATAAAACCAAGTTAAAGAACAGATAAACCCGTAAGTGACCTCCGTTAATGAAATACACCACAACACAGAAGAGAAAACGATAACACCCATGAACTATAAAATTAATGAGCTTTTTGAAACTATTCAAGGAGAGGGATCTTTTACTGGCCAACCGTCAATTTTCATTCGATTACAAGGGTGTCCTGTAGGTTGTTCGTGGTGTGATACTAAGCACACCTGGGATGTTAAGCTTGATGATCAAGTCAGCCCAGATATTATGTTAAATAAAACTGAAGAGACCACGCAATGGGCTAGTTACACTCCTGAAGATATATTAGCTTTAGTTAAAGATAAAAACTTTCAAGCTAAACATATTGTGATTACCGGTGGTGAGCCTTGTATGGTTGATTTAACGCCGTTATGTGACCTGTTTGAACGACAAGGTTATAGTACGCAAATTGAGACATCAGGCACATTTGAAATTATTACTACCGAAAAATGCTGGGTAACTGTTTCGCCTAAAATCAATATGCGAGGTGGCTATAAAGTTTTATCGAGTGCTATGTCTCGTGCTAATGAAATTAAGCACCCCGTTGCTACTGAACAACATGTCGATGAGTTAAAAGCGTTATTGGCTGAACATCAAATAGGCAATACGCCGATATACTTACAACCGATTAGTCAAAAGCAACGAGCTACAGAATTAGCGATAGCAACATGTATTGCTAATAACTGGCGATTATCAGTACAAGTTCACAAATATATTGGTATTGAGTAAAGTCAGTTTAAAGTCAGTTTAAAGTTAGACCAAAACAGAGGGCTGTTAATCGGCAATAACTTTTGGTACACGTTTTGAAACTCGCGTTAATAATTCATAATTAATGGTGTCGCTGTTTTTAGCAACGATATCAATATTTATGTTTTTACCCCATAGCTCGACACTATCGCCGATTTTTATTTGCTCTAAATCGGTAATATCTACCGTGATCATATCCATTGAAACTCGACCAACAATAGGTGCAACGTCACCATTAATATATACGGGCGTACCTGATTTAGCATTACGAGGATATCCATCAGCATAACCAATAGCAACGGTTGCAATATTAGTAGAACGCTGAGCTATCCAAGTATCTCCATAACCGACAGATTCCCCAATTTCTATGCTATGTATCGCAATAATATTTGCTTTCAAAGTCATTACGGGAATAAGTGGCTGGCTTAATTTATTTATCCCCACAGGTGAAACGCCATAAAGCGCTAAACCTAGTCGAGTGTGATCTCCATGACTTTCTGGCCAATTTAAAATGCCTGCAGAGTTGGCCATACTATATTGGCAGTTATATTTTGCTACCAAGTTTTTTAATTTAGTGAGTTGCTCTAGAGGTTTTGTACTATTAATTTGCTCTGCGGTTGAAAAGTGCGAGCACAATACTAATTTATTTCTTTGTTCAGGAGAGAGTTCCGAGATAACACTGTCAATTTTAGCAATGTCAAAACCTAAACGATTCATACCAGTATCAACTTTAAGCCAAATGTCACCAGCGCAATTAGCACCAGAGTTATTACCTCTAGGTAAGTCAGAGCTTATAGATTTCAGCCATTCTATTTGGTAATCACTGTGGAACATTAATGAAAAATTATTTGTTAGGGATAATTCAATATCACTCTCTTTAAAAGGACCTTCAAGAATTAATATTTTGTTATCAATTCCACCTTCACGTAACGCTAAAGCTTCATCAATAAAACCAACGGCAAAAAGGTTAACTTTAGAGCTTAAGGCATGCGCAACTTTATTAGCATCATGTCCGTATGCATCAGCTTTTATCACTGCGATAGTGTTACTAGCTGTCGCGAGGTTATCAATATACTGATAATTTTTAACGAGTGCGCCTAAGTCGATAACCGCTTGTGTAAGTCTTGACGTATATTTTGGAGTCTGTTTTGAGGTATTGGTCATGAGATATTGCTGATAATTTACGGATGAGTTATTAATTTATAAATAAAGTTATTGATAAATAATGACGATAAAATATGTCGTTAATGTCTCTATTTTTATGAAATATCAGTGTACCATGATAAATATAATGCACCTTAGCTTAATCGTTGATTTTATTATTTGTTATAAATAACAAGTCAATAAATAAACGGAGCAGGGTAGGCAACCTAAAGAAGAGACAAAAATGGATACACAAGTAAACTTAGTTAATGAGCTTAACAATATTACTACTGAAGGGCAAAATCCTAATACATTAGATATCGACTTACTCGATTCATTGGGTGTGCTTAAAAAGATAAATACAGAAGATCAAAAAATAGCAGGCATTGTTGGTGAACTATTACCCGAAATAGCACAAGCGGTAGACTTTATTGTTGACGCTTTTAGTTGTGGAGGTCGATTAATTTATATTGGCGCAGGAACCAGTGGTCGATTAGGCGTATTAGACGCTGTTGAGTGTCCGCCTACCTTTAGTGTCTCTAGTGAGCAAGTGATTGGTATTTTGGCTGGCGGTGCAGGTGCTATGTATAAAGCTGTTGAAGGTGCTGAAGATAACAAAGAAATGGCAGTTGATGATTTAAAAACGGTACACATATCTAGTAAAGATGTTTTGGTAGGAATAGCAGCCAGTGGGAGAACCCCTTATGTATTATCAGCAATGGCTTTTGCTAAAGAGTGTGGAGCTAAAGTTATTGGCATCAGCTGTAGTGCAAACAGTACTTATGCAGAAAATACCGATGTTGATATATGCGCTGTAGTGGGTGCAGAAGTTTTAACTGGCTCTACTCGAATGAAATCAGGTACGGCACAAAAACTCATCTTAAATATGTTGAGTACTGCGAGCATGATACGCAGTGGTAAAAGTTATAAAAACTTAATGATAGATGTAAATGCCAGTAATGAAAAACTCTATGCGCGTGCGGTACGTATTGTTATGCAAGCAACCGAATGTACTTTCGTCGTTGCAGAGAAAGCTCTTGCCAAAGCAAATAATCAGACCAAAATTGCTAGTTTGATGGTGTTAACAGGTGTAGATGTTAATCAAGCCAAAGCCATGTTAATAGCAAACAATGGCTTTTTACGTAAAGCGGCAGAGTAGTAGCAAGGTTACTAATATTTATATTATGAAATTACTTAACAACTTTGCAATCAACTATGCAATTTTTATTACGCTAACATTTTTTTCACTATGTTCTTCAGAGAGTGCGGCTATAGACACAAATATAATTGTTGCTGCAGAGCAAGTAGAGCAATACTTACCTAGGCTGATAGGAAAAAGAGTAGGGTTAGTTGTTAACCAAACCTCTAAGGTATTTGATGATCATTTAGTTGATGTATTGCTAAAAAGTAATATAGATATTAAAAAGATATTCGCGCCAGAGCATGGTTTTCGAGGTGACCGCGATGCAGGTGAAAAATTTGATTCAAGTATTGATACTAAAACGGGTATAGCTCTTATTTCACTTTATGGTAAAAACCGTAAACCTTCGTTAGGTACGTTGAAAGATCTTGATGTTATCATTTTTGATATTCAAGACGTAGGTGTTCGTTTTTATACGTATATCAGCACCATGCACTATATGATGGAAGCAGCTGCAGATGCGGGTGTCGAGTTTATTGTGTTAGATAGACCTAACCCCAATGGATCTTTTGTTGATGGACCTGTACTTGAAAAAGAGTTCAAGTCCTTTGTCGGTATGCATCAAATCCCCTTATTACATGGGTTAACGGTAGGTGAACTTGCGTTAATGATTAATGGGGAAGGTTGGTTGAAAAGTAAAAAAGAGCTATCTCTTACCGTTTTCAAAATAAAAGGTTATCAAAGAAATCACCCCTATAACTTGCCGGTAAAACCCAGTCCTAATTTACCTAATGCGCAGTCTATTGCTTTATATCCATCACTTACTTTTTTCGAAGCAACGCCTGTAAGTATTGGAAGGGGAACACCTTTTCCGTTTCAGGTGATCGGTCATGACAATATAAATATTGGTCAATTTAATTTCAGTCCTATTTCAATAATTGGAGCAGCGAGTAAACCTAAATTAATGAATAAACAGTTGAAAGGGCAAGATCTTCGCCAAAGTAAAAGCCAAGGTTTAAATTTAGCTTTTGTTATAAATTGGTATAAAGCTTTTGCAAGCAAAGACGCTATTTTCTTTAATAGTCCAAAATTTATGGATAAATTGGCAGGTACAGATAAATTAAGAAAAGCAATTGTCGCAGGGCAAAGTGAACAAGAGATTAAATTAAGTTGGGAGGCAGGTATCGCTGACTTTAAGGTAAAGCGTCAGCCGTATTTGTTATACCACTAAAACTAATAATAGCTTTAGGCCCAGTTAACTCACTTATCATATGATTTTCGTTCAAGTTAAACACGATCTAAACTAAAGTTTTACCAAACACTGTAACTATACCTTTCTACTTTGAAAGTTAGCCGTTAAACTTTCAACAATTAAGCACAATTAGATTCGTAGTCAATTTTATATGCAAGAAACTGAAATATCTCAATATTCAACCAAGGTTATCAACAAGGTCAGTTATCGATTTTCCGGTGAGGAAGTGTGTGACAGTTTAGATGAAATATCCAATGAAACTATTACGGAGTCTAAACTGATAAGAAAAATCAACATAGATACTGTTATTGTTGAGCAACCTTTACAGATTACTTTATCTTGGTTAGACAAAGGAATTATAAAAAATAAAGTATTCTCTATCACAATGCGAACCCCTGGACATGATTACTTTTTGATTATTGGTTTATTACATAGCGAGGGCATAATAAAGCAACTTAACGATATTGAATCAATAAATATAACGTCTGAAGATGCTACTGGCGAAGATAAAAATAATGAATGGTTTGTAACGTTCATAACGGGTTTCATCCCCAATTTATCATCATTAGATAGATATATGGTGAGCTATTCTAGTTGTGGCCTTTGTGGCACTACGTCATTAAAAAATCTGGAATTAAAAACAGATATAAACTTATCTTATGCAAATCATAAAAAAGCTATTTCAGCCCAATCAATATTATTGTTATCGAGTAAAATGCGCAGCGAGCAAGGCCTTTTTGATAAAACCGGCGGAGTACATGGCGTGGCATTGTTTGATCAACAGTTAAATATACAACAACTTTATGAAGATATTGGCCGTCATAACGCAGTAGATAAAGTTATTGGCTCTTTATTAGCTCAAGATCAGCAGCACTCTAAATTTAAATTAGCTCATAATCAG
>Ga0308012_10001828_pt1 | contig 11103 bp, 10 predicted proteins | sample Neamet179_FD_203133 | JGI IMG/M metagenome (GOLD analysis project Ga0308012, IMG submission 203133) | Marine microbial communities from water near the shore, Antarctic Ocean - #179 | ecosystem: Environmental > Aquatic > Marine > Unclassified | place: Southern Ocean | collected 2014-07-25 | reverse complement strand
ACTAGCTTAGTTCCCGTTGTTCAAGGCGATAAAAGGTCATCTACGGCGCTATTGATTTAGAAAATAGAATAACTATTCTCTTCAATCAATACCTTGTACCTGACCCTTTATCAATTTGCTGAAATCTGCATCTTGAGGTGTAATGGGTATATATATATTTCCTTGATCAAAAAACGCGACGAAGTTACCTAAGTCGCGTTTTAAATTTAGTTTAGTTTAGAGTAATGGACATTATCCAATACTAGTTAAACCACCCATATAAGGCTGTAAAACTGTAGGCACGTTAATGCTGCCATCTGCCTGTTGGTAGTTTTCTAATATGGCGACTAAAGTACGCCCTACTGCTAAACCAGAACCGTTTAATGTATGTACTAATTCGGGTTTGTTAGTATCAGCATTTCTAAAGCGTGCTTGCATACGGCGAGCTTGGAAAGCGCCCATATTTGAACACGATGAAATTTCACGATAAGTATCTTGTGCTGGTAACCATACTTCTAAATCAAAAGTTTTGGCTGCACTAAAACCGACATCACCACTACATAACTGAACAGTACGGTATGGTAATTCTAGTTTTTCAAGAATAATTTCAGCATGGCGCGTTAATTCGTCAAGTGCTGTCATTGAATTTTCAGGTTTTACTATTTGTACCATTTCAACTTTATCGAATTGATGTTGACGAATAAGACCACGTATATCACGACCACCTGACCCTGCTTCACTTCTGAAACATGGCGTATGAGCCGTCATTTTAATCGGCAAATCATCTTCATCAACAATTTCGTCACGCACTAAGTTTGTTAGGGGTACTTCAGAGGTAGGGATTAAAGATAATTTTTTATTCGATAAGTCTGTGTGAAATAAGTCTTCGCCAAACTTAGGTAATTGTCCGGTGCCATATAATGAATCTGCATTCACCAAATACGGTACGTACATTTCTAAGTAGCCATGTTCTTCGGTATGGGTATCAATCATAAATTGAGCAATAGCGCGATGTAAACGTGCTATTTTGCCACGCATAACAGCAAAGCGTGTACCGGCTAATTTAGCGCCGCTTTCAAAATCTAAGCCTTTATCTACTGAAAAGCCTAAATCTACATGATCTTTTACTTCAAAATCAAATGCGCGAGGGGTGCCCCAACGTTTTAATTCAACATTGTCATCTTCATCTTTACCGGCAGGTACTGATTCATCAAGCAAGTTAGGGATGGCGCTAGCAATCGCGTCAATTTTAGCTAGTACTGCATCTTGATCAGCTTTAGCAGCATCTAAATCATCGCCTAACTGGCTAACGTGAGCTAGTAATGGAGCAATGTCTTCGCCGCGTGCTTTAGCTTGGCCGATAGACTTTGAACGTGAGTTACGCTCGCCTTGCAATTCTTGGGTTTTAATTTGAATCGCTTTACGTTGCTCTTCTAAAGCACTTAATGTAGCGGTGTCTAATTCAAAGCCACGTTTAGCAAGTTGTTGAGCTATATTATCTAAATCAGTTCTAAGTAGTTTTGCATCAAGCATAATTATTCACATTCTTGTTAATAAGGTTGTTAAAAGTTTTACGTTAATCGATATAAGCGATGAGTTACATCAGTCGTTATTCTATTTTCTGTTCTAATATGTCGTTCTAATAATACTATTTTACTAAATTGGTTACTATATACATACCTAACGCAGCAGCGCCAATACATAGAGAAACATTCAAAAGGATGTTTATCGCTGCTTTTAATACATCGCCTTGTTGCAATAATAACAAGGAGTCTAATGAAAATGTAGAAAAAGTGGTAAATGCACCTAAAAAACCTACACCGATTAAGGTTCTGTGCACGCTAATATTGAGAACACCATTCTCAATGAGTTGGTATAACAAACCCATAGTAAATGAGCCGACGATATTAACCATCAATGTGGCAAAAGGGAAACCTTTTCCGAGCCAATTTAACACTAATTGTGAAATATAAAAACGTAAGCTTGCACCACAGGCACCGCCAAGTGCAACAAAAGCGTATAACATGTAATTACTAATAACGTTGGTCATGGCTATTCCTATCTAGCTGATTTAAGTATTCTAGTTTTTCTTTGAGTTGTTTTTCTAAACCGCGATCAGTTGGTTCATACAAAGATGTATGTGAACTGTCACCTCTGGCTAGCGCTTCGGGAAAATAGTTTTCTCCAGCAGCAAAGGCGTTTATTTCATTGTGGGCATAACGGTATTCTGTGCCGTGCCCTAGTTCTTGTGTGATACTACTGGTCGCATTTTTTAAATGCAGCGGAACATCAAGGTCGCAAGTTTGCTTTGCTAATTCTTTTGCTTTAGAAAAAGCCATATAAACAGCATTACTTTTTGGTGCTAATGCCATATAAATGGTCGCTTGAGCAATTGCACGTTCTCCTTCTTTAGGTCCAACGCGATGAAAAGTATCCCAAGCGTTAATGGCTAATTGCATAGCGCGAGGGTCAGCATTACCAATATCTTCACTTGCAATGGCAAGTAATCGCCTCGCTACATAAAGTGCATCACCACCTGCAGTTAAAATTCTGGCATACCAATATAAAGCGGCATCGGGGCTAGAGCCTCGTACTGATTTATGAAAAGCACTGATTAAATCGTAAAAAGCATCGCCGCCTTTGTCATAAAGGGCAATTTTACTTCCTGCAACTTGAGCAATGAGTTCTACGGTAATTGTTTTGAAGGTAACGGTTTTACTATTACCTGTCTCTTCGCCCACTGTTTCAAGAGAAGTCACTGAGCTATCAAGGCAGTTTTCTAACAAATTAAGTAAACGTCTGGCATCACCATCGCTACGGTTAAGTAAACTTTGTTTAGCATCTGCAGATAAACTAATAGTTATCTTTTGTTCTGATTCACATAACAACATAGCGCGTTGTAATACTTGCGCTAAATCCTCACGAGTGAGTTTTTTTAATGTATATAAGCGAGCTCGCGATAATAACGCTTGGTTTAATTCAAACGCAGGGTTTTCGGTTGTCGCGCCAATAAAAATAATGGTGCCATCTTCAATATGCGGTAAAAAAGCATCTTGTTGTGATTTATTAAAACGATGAACTTCGTCAACAAAAAGTACGGTTCTACGTTTATTAGCGCCCTCACCTTGTGCTCGTAACTTGGCTTTTTCTATGGCACTACGAATTTCTTTAATGCCTGAAGTTACTGCGGATACTCGTTCAATTTCGGCATTGGCATGTTGTGCAATAATTTCTGCGAGTGTGGTTTTACCACTTCCGGGCGGTCCCCAAAAAATAAGCGAATGACAATGGCCTTGTTCAATTGACTGAGCTAACGGTGAGTCGCCACCAAGAATATGCTGTTGTCCAACATAGTCAGCTAAGGTTTGCGGACGCATTTTGGCTGCTAGCGGCATAAAGCTACTTGGACTAAGTGAACTGTTTAAAGAGTCTTGTTGACCTGCAGTTTGCTCTGATGACTTCTCGAATAGATCATCAAATAAATCGCCGGATGAATTATCGCTTATCTTCAAGTCTGACGCCTTCAGGTAAGTTAAAGGTAAATAACGCAGCGGCAGGTTTAGTCTGACTATTAAAGTTGCTTAAAATGATTTGACTGACTTGACCTGTTGCATCTTCGAATGAAAACTGACTTAACTCTATTAAAGTTACTTCGTTAACCGTTTTTTCTGTAAAGCTAAGCGTGAGTTTTTTAATTTGGCTTGTTTCATCTTTTGGGATAACAACATAACGTAAACCTTTATTATCAGAATTTTTCTGTTTTTCAACATCACCTTCGATAACGTTCATTTCAACAACATTCATTTCAACAACAGTGTATTGTTGCCAAAGTTTAGGTTCGTCACTGGTGAGTAATAATATCGGCGTATTATGAATAGATTTTGCTAAGCTATAGGCGCTAGCTTGTTCAATGAACGGGTCAAAAAACCACAATGTATTACCGTCACTCACAATTAAGGTTTCATCTGGAGACGTGGTTTTCCAATTAACTAAGTTAGGCTTACTAATAGCAAGACTACCTGCGCCTTTTTGTAAAACTTCACCTTGTTCATTAAGTATTTTTTGATTGAAATTAGCACTAAAAAAAGCTAATTTTCCTAGCTTAGTCATTAATGACTGCTTTGACTTTTCTGATGGCGAAGATATTGCTACATCATTAGTTACATTAGCGCTTATAGCCGAGCTTAACGGTGTTTGTTCTTCGGTAGCGTAAGCTTGATTAAAGCTGAGTAGTGGTAGCAAAATACTTGATAATGCCATTTTTCTAAATGTAGACTTGTTGGTAAAGTTAATGTTCATAGTTAGTTCTTGTATGGTTATTTCTTGCGGAGGTACTTATTGCTCGGGTAGTTCTTGCAATGGCACCTCTACTAAATAATGTTACTTCAGGGAAGATGAATTGTGCCAGCGTTCAACTGACACATAAAATATAATAATATGATTAACTTAGTAATCTCGAACAGGTGGTGGTGCTAATACTTCACGTGCTCCGTTGTTACCAGGTGTAGATACGACACCTTGCATTTCCATTTGTTCAACAATTCTTGCTGAGCGGTTGTAGCCTATTCTAAATTGTCTTTGAACACTCGAAATTGAAACACGGCGTTTTTCAGTGACAAAATTTACGGCTTCGTCATAAAGTGCGTCAGACTCTTCAGCTGTACTACCTTCTGCTTGTTCGCCAGGTAATAAAATGTCTTGTTCATGCTCACCAGATAATATCTCTTCAACGTAATTAGGTTCGCCACGAGATTTCCAATCTTTAACAACAGCATGTACTTCATGATCGTCAACAAAAGCACCATGTACACGTGTTGGCACGCCAGTTCCGGGTGGTAAGTACAACATGTCACCCATACCAAGTAATTGCTCTGCGCCCTGTTGGTCTAAAATGGTACGAGAGTTTAAACCTGATGATACTTGGAAAGCCATACGCGTTGGTATATTTGCTTTTATCAAACCTGTAATAACATCAACTGATGGACGCTGGGTAGCAAGTATTAAATGAATACCCGCAGCACGCGCTTTTTGCGCAATACGTGCAATTAGCTCTTCTACCTTCTTACCTACAATCATCATCATGTCGGCAAATTCGTCAACAATAACAACAATACTTGGCAATTTCTCTAGCATTGGCGGTGTTTGGTCCATGCCATCGTTAGGTTGCCATGTAGGGTCTATTAATGGCTCACCTGCTTCAATCGCAGCAAGTACTTTTTTGTTGTAACCTTTTAAATTACGTACGCCAACAGCAGACATTACTTTGTATCGACGTTCCATTTCACCAACACACCAACGCAGGGCATTAGCGGCATCTTTCATGTCAGTTACCACTTCAGACAGTAAATGAGGAATACCTTCATAAACCGATAGTTCAAGCATTTTAGGGTCAATCATAATCATACGCACATCTTCAGGCGTAGATTTATATAGTAAGCTGACAATCATGGTGTTAACACCAACAGATTTACCAGAGCCCGTAGTACCCGCAACCAATAAATGTGGCATTTTACCTAAATCAACTACGACAGGGTCACCTGCGATGTCTTTACCTAATACCATAGCGAGCGGAGATGAAGACTCTTCAAATGCAGAACAACCAATAACTTCACTTAAATAAACGATTTCACGATGTTTATTAGGTAACTCTAAGCCGATGACCGACTTGCCTGGAATAACTTCTACAACGCGTACGCTAATGGCAGATAATGCCCTAGCTAAATCTTTAGACAAGCTTGTTATTTTATTTACTTTAACACCGGGTGCTAAATCTAATTCAAAACGTGTTATTACAGGGCCGGGGTAAACAGATACCACTTGTGCATGCACGCCAAAATCTAATAGCTTGGCTTCAACAAGACGGCTAACTATGTCTAATTCATCTTGGTTAATGGGATTTTTTGCTTTATCGGGTCTATCAAGTAAATCTATTGATGGCATACTTGGTGTATTATTTTCTTCAACGGCTACTAAGTTTACTTGACCATTATTTCCCGTTAAGTTCTGTGTGGCCGGAGATAAAGCTTTCGGCGTAGCAACATCATCAGCGACATTGGGTTTTTCTACATCGGCAAAAGCTGCCGTAATCTCTGTATCACTGACATGTTCTTGAATATTACCTTGTGCGTGCTCAGTCATTAAATCAGCAATATCGATAAAAGGTTCATTTTTTAATGATGAATTATTTGAACCAGCCTCTAGTTCTGCATGAACATTAAAGAAGTCAGGCAATGTCATCGTAGCTGTTTTGGCAAATATTCCTGAAGGAAGTTCATCTGGAGATAATTGGTTTGAATCATGGTTTCCTGAACGCAACGGTACTGGTGCTATATTATCTGACGAGGATTGTTCGGAAAAAGGGGGCTCTTTTTTAGTACGGGATTTTCGTTCTATGGAGCCGTTTTGAATAGCGGCCTGCCCTTCTTTATCACGATTTCTGTTATTAATAATATCTTTAATACTAAATTTATTCTCTCCCGTATATTCATCGCTAGTACCAAAGTTTGTTTTAATCATTGCAGGTACTTTTGCTAACCAGAGCGCAGCTACAATAGTGTATCGACCAACGGCATCAATAAATTGCAGCCAGGAAAACCCCGTAAGCAGTACAAAACCTGAGCAAGTAAACAATAAAAAAACTAAGGTAGAGCCAACAAAAGAAAAATAAGGTAATAAGGTTCGACTCAAAACATCACCTAAAATACCTCCTGCTGAAAAGTAAAAAATGTCATCGAAGTTCATACTGGCTAAAGACGTGACGCCAAGGTAGAACATGAAAAAACCAATGAGTTTTAAGCCTAATGTTAAGTAATCAAGTTTCATCAATTCATGAAAACGTTGAAACAACAACCAGCCTACAATCGCAATAACAAACGGAAGACTGTAAGCAATTAGGCCGAATAAATTTAAAAATAAATCTGAGAAGTATGCACCAACGGCGCCACCTAAATTACGTACTTCAGTTTGATATCCGGTTTGTGCCCAACCAGGATCAGCTGGGTCAAAACTAAATAGGGCCAGCATCATAAACATGGCAAAAGCGGTGAAAAACAACAAACCAGCTTCTAGAAGACGTTGCACGCCTGATAGCTGTTTATTGCTCATTGTATCAAATGAGGTATCGGTTTTTTCTATAAGATCTGAAGACAATTTAAGTACCATTGGAAATAAACACGTAAAAATTACGTATAGTCGAGCTAAAGTAACAAATTAGCGCTTGGTTGGCAGCAACAAATTGCTATTAGTTCATGTTTTTTTATACAGCAGTGTTAAATTTTCTAAGTAAACGGCTCTTTCAAAGTGAAAAAATCATTATCTCCTCAAATTTTTTTGTAATAAGTTCTTTCAAAATAAAGATTAAAACATCTCTAGTTAAGGACATTTCTCTTAAATTAAAAAATGGTAAAGTTAGTATCTAAAGTGCGTCTAAAATCGTTAATACCATACGATTTACATAGATACCAAACTTGTATTTGTGAATGTAATGTTACAAAAATAAAGACGTTAAGTTATTTTCGGAAACTGTTTATGAATACAAAAGTATATTTTTATTTATCTTATAACGAAGTAATTATTTACCCCATTGCTTTATTTCCTTATCATCCCAACTAATAAAGTATGAACAATGGGTAGTTAACGGTTAGCTGCCCCTATGTAATTAATTTTTCTTGGAGAAACCATGAGCGACGTAAGACATTGTCCCCTATTAATTTTAGGCTCAGGCCCAGCTGGTTATACTGCAGCAGTATATGCAGCTCGTGCTAATTTAAAACCAGTAATGATAACTGGCATGCAACAAGGTGGTCAATTAACAACAACGACTGATGTAGAAAACTGGCCTGGCGATGCTGACGATTTAACCGGCCCTGCTTTAATGGACCGTATGCAAAAGCATGCTGAGAAATTTGACACTGAGATTATTTTTGATCATATCGACTCAGTAGACTTCTCTTCTAAGCCTTATAAATTAAAAGGCAGCAGTGAATACACGTGTGATGCGTTAATTATTTGTACGGGAGCATCTGCTCAGTACTTAGGTTTACCTTCTGAAGAAGCCTTTATGGGCCGTGGTGTTTCAGCTTGTGCTACTTGTGATGGTTTCTTTTATAAAAACCAAAAAGTTGCTGTTGTTGGTGGTGGTAATACTGCTGTTGAAGAAGCGCTTTATTTATCTAACATTGCGAGTGAAGTACATTTAGTTCATCGTCGTGACACGTTCCGTAGTGAAAAAATATTAACGGATCGTTTATACGAAAAAGTGGCTAACGGTAATATCGTTTTACACACTGACCGTACGTTAGACGAAGTACTCGGTGATAAGATGGGCGTAACGGGTTTACGTTTGAAAGAAATGGGCTCTGACGCGACAGAAGAACTTGAAGTTGCGGGTGTTTTCATTGCCATTGGGCATAAACCAAACACAGATATTTTCAAAGACCAATTAGATATGAAAGACGGTTATTTAACGATTCAAAGTGGTACGCAAGGTAATGCAACACAAACAAGTGTTGAAGGTGTTTTTGCTGCAGGTGATGTAGCTGACCATATTTATCGTCAAGCAATTACGTCTGCCGGTGCCGGTTGTATGGCTGCATTAGATTCTGAGCGTTATTTAGACGCTTTATAATATTGCTATACCCTACTGTAAGTTAAACTATTTGGGTTAATTCGCTTAATTTAGTTCAGTTCAGTTTAGCTTCAGTAATATCAAAGAATAATAAATAGGACGGTTAATGGAACAAATATTATATCAACTTGATGATAGTAGTTTGTCCTTTCCTCCTATTGAACATGCCCTAACTGAACCTAATGGCTTATTAGCGCTTGGAGGTGACTTATCACCCGAGCGATTAATAGCGGCGTACAGTCAGGGCATTTTCCCTTGGTACAGTGATGGCGATCCTTTTATGTGGTGGTCACCCAACCCCAGAGCTATTATCGAAATAGATCAACTTCGAATAAACCGTACTTTGCGTAAAGCTATTAATAAATCTCCGTTTGAAATAACACTAAATAATGATTTCAGCCAAGTAATTCAACTTTGCGCAGACGCCCCTTTTAGAGATGATGAGACGTGGATTGTCGATGAGATGGAATCTGCATACATTAACTTGCACAAATTAGGTCATGCCCATTCAATTGAAATTTGGCAAACAAAATCTAATAAAAGTATTGATAACGCTAATGGCTGTGAATACTTAGAAGACCAACCAAAAGAGTACCCAAAAGAAGGCACAAAAGAACGTACAAAAGAATTGGTGGGTGGACTGTACGGTGTTGCCATCAATGGATTTTTCTCAGGCGAGTCAATGTTTTACAAAGAAAGTAACGCGTCTAAATTTGCTTTAATTGCACTGGGACAATTACTCACAACACTCGGTATTAAGTTTATTGATTGCCAGTTATTAAACCCCTTTCTCGAAGACATGGGCGCAAAAGAAATAAGTCGTGATGATTTTATTCATAAACAGCAACAAGCTATAACTAATGCAGTTCCTCATGATTTTTGGCAAGCGCGAACATTAACGATCTAGTTATAATGTTCTATATTTATATAAGTTTTGAATGCTAAACTTATGATAAGTCCTTCTTCTCTAAGCTCCAAACAGGCACATAATTAATGACAGATACTTCGTATACCTTAGGCTTAAGCAAAGCATTCCCATGTAATTACTTACCTGATCAAGAAGAACGTTTGCTTATCGCAGTAGACGAGCGTTTACATAACAGCGAGAGCTATGCGTGGCTAATGACAGAGGGATTTCGACGCAGTGGTGCACAAAGTTATCGGCCTCAATGTCCAGAGTGTAATGCTTGTCAGTCTATTCGTGTATTAACTAATGAATACACGCCTTCAAAGAGTCAAAAGCGTTCAAAAAAGCGTAATAGTCATTTTATTATTAAGCAATCATCTGAATTAAAAGACAGTTATTACCCGTTGTTTGAAAATTATATTAATACGCTGCATCAAGATGGCAGTATGTACCCCGCTTCTTTTCAACAGTTTGAAAGTTTCTTGAGCTGTAATTTAACTAAGCAACTATTTATTGAAACATGGGCGCCTGCTAATAAAGAAGATGGTCACTCAGAAAGTGAAGAGGAAAATATACTTGTTTGTGTTGCTGTAACAGATGTATTAAGTAATGGACTATCTGCAGTTTACACTTTTTATCATCCTGATTATAAAGCCAATGGCTTAGGTGTATTTTCTATTTTAACGCAACTGAGCTTTTGCCAACAAATGTCGCTACCTTATTTATATTTAGGTTATCAAATTGATGACTGTCAAAAGATGAATTATAAAGACCGATATTTCCCCTTTGAACGCTTTATTGACGGACAATGGCTTTTAAACCTCAAATCTAGCACTAAATAAGCGTAAAATTGCTAAATAAACAATCACAAGCCTTTACATTAGCCCATCAATTAGGCATCATTCGCGCAGCTTTTTTATCTGCTAAGAAATATCACTGATACAGCGATATTTCACGGCTAATTTGCACAACATTAGAGGTTTACCGCCCCATGGCGAAAGAAGAAAATATTGAAATGCAAGGTACGGTTTTAGACACGTTACCTAACACTATGTTCCGAGTAGAACTTGAGAATGGTCACGTTGTAACTGCACATATCTCTGGTAAAATGCGTAAGAATTACATTCGTATTTTAACTGGCGATAAAGTAACGGTTGAATTAACACCATATGACTTATCAAAAGGTCGCATTATTTTCCGCGCTAGATAAGCAGTAAATGAATTAGGCTTGTTTTGTGTTCTAGTAATGTAAAATAAACCGAAATAATTAAAAAAACCAGCATCTCTTTTAGAATGCTGGTTTTTTATTGCCTTGAATTTGACTATTTTGACTTATACCAATCCAATTAATTAAGTGAGCTATTAAACTCTAGTATTATCAATCGTTGTAATGGTTTGAGTAATAGAGCTACCCTCGCCTTTTATACAAAATAAATACAACGGCAATAATAATTTCAATCTATATATTTTAGTACGTAGCTATTAGGCTTTTATCAAATTGATCACTACTGATAGTTAAACCAAATTCGTTAATAGTGTCGTTCAATTCTTGCAAATGTTTTTGAATCGTTTCTAAGGTGATCGTATTGTC
>Ga0308012_10001826_pt1 | contig 11105 bp, 3 predicted proteins | sample Neamet179_FD_203133 | JGI IMG/M metagenome (GOLD analysis project Ga0308012, IMG submission 203133) | Marine microbial communities from water near the shore, Antarctic Ocean - #179 | ecosystem: Environmental > Aquatic > Marine > Unclassified | place: Southern Ocean | collected 2014-07-25 | reverse complement strand
CAGATCGGGAGTGGAACGTGCTGACATCAGGAGTAAAGGATCTAGAGAAAGCGAGCCTATACATAGATGACACACCTGCACTCTCAGTTTTTGACTTACGAGCGAAGGTTCGTCGTTTAGCATCAACACAAGGACTGGACTTAATCGTTGTCGATTATTTACAATTAATGACCGTTGGTGGATCTAAATCGCAAGGTAACCGTGAACAAGAGATCTCAACTATTTCGCGCTCATTGAAGGCCATCGCAAAGGAACTTAACATCCCTGTTATCGCACTCTCGCAACTCTCAAGGGCAGTTGAAACTAGATCTACATCAAAGCGTCCCCAACTCTCCGATCTTCGTGAATCAGGAGCAATTGAGCAAGATGCCGATATTGTAAGTTTCATTTATCGTCCTGAATATTATGGTATTGAAGAATGGGAAGATGGAGAAGCATCCAGCAATCAAGCAGAAATCATTATCGCAAAGCACCGAAATGGCTCCTTGGATGACGTTAGACTCCGCTTCATTGGTGAGCTTGCTAAATTCTCCGATCTCGATCAAGGAAGTACCATGATCATGGAAAGCAAAATGAACGATGGTTCGAGTAGTGGAACTGCCGGGTTTAAGAAGGATGATGGTGGCTATACTAATTTACCTACCCCAAGCCTAGACGGTGGTGATGTACCCTTTTAATTGCTTTAATAGAATCATGACTCTTAAATCCGTCGTAATTCTTGTCCTTATTCAGTTATTACCCCACTATAGCACTGCGCAAATCTTAATCCCTATGGATGAAGATGGCCAATCAGATCATTTGAAATCCTATGGACTTGTATATGAAGCTATCGCTCTTGGGTACGACTGTCATTGGCTTTTGAACTACCGCGGAGGCTCGTTCGTTATTCTTAATGGTGATCAAGAAATCATTAAGAAAGCACTGGTAAAAGGGGTCTCTTACGAAGTCGCAAGTGCAAATGCTCTAGTCGCATTACTTAGCGATTTACAAAGCCCCGCTAACAATACCAATGCTCTTCCACTAGAAAAGGTTCCTGAAATTGCCGTTTATTCACCATCTGGAAAACAACCCTGGGATGACGCTGTTACGCTTGTACTTACCTACGCTGAAATCCCATTTACAACAATCTACGATCAGGAAGTTATAAATGGTGATCTACAAACGTTTGACTGGCTCCATTTACATCATGAGGATTTTACTGGACAATACGGCAAGTTTTACAACACCTACAGAGATGCTGCCTGGTATATCAACCAGAAATCAAGCTATGAAAGCGCAGCAAGGCTCATGGGATATAATAAGGTGAGTAAACAGAAATCCGTGGTAGCCCAAGCTATTTCAAATTATGTAGCTGATGGAGGATTTTTATTTGCCATGTGTTCCGCTACAGATTCTTATGACATCGCACTTTCAGCAGCACACACTGACATATGCGAGAGTATGTTTGACGGAGACCCCATGTCACCAGGAGCTCAGTATCAGTTGGACTATACGGAGTGTTTTGCATTTAAGGATTTTAGTCTAGTAACGAACCCACTGCGCTATGAATACTCAGACATCGACATAACCGATCAACGAGTAAGGTCCATGAAGGAAGAAAAGGATTATTTTGAACTCTTCGATTTTTCCGCTAAGTATGACGTCGTTCCCACCATACTCGTTCAAAATCATAGCGATATGGTCCGTAGCTTTTATGGTCAAACAACAGCGTTTAACACCAAAACTATTAAACCTTCTACAACCATCCTAGGAACAAACATAGTTGATGGTGCAGCGAGGTACATTCACGGTGCCTATAAGAAAGGCTACTGGACCTTTTACGGTGGACATGATCCTGAAGATTATCAACATCGTGTGGGTGATGACCCAACAAACTTAGAGAAGCACCCCAACAGCCCTGGATACCGGCTTATTCTGAATAATATTCTCTTTCCCGCAGCCAAAAAGCCACCACAAAAAACCTAATTGAATAACGTCCATTTCGCACTCAACTGTACACTTCGGTCCATTCTTGGAACTGTGCCATAGGCATAATAAGTATAAGGGAATAAACCTTCAAGGGCATTAACAATTCTTATAGCTCCGACAAAACCGTCTATTCTAGCCTCAAAAAACACATTGGCCCATGGATAACTACCAGATATGGACTCTTGCTGTAAACTCCACAGTGGTAATCCACCTAGATAATCAGGGTTATAAAACGCATCTTCCATGCTTACATCAAACCCTGATCTAAGTTGGAATTTATCCCCTATTGCTGTCGTATAAAAACTACCCAGTCTACCGCCCCAAAAAGGGATTGAAAAACCCCCTACACCAGTTTTAGATGCACTGTAGCCCTGGACCACCAGATTCCAACCCTGACGGTTAGAGGTGACACCAGCCTGAATCCTACCATAAAAACCGTCGTATAGACTTAAGTCAGTAAAACCAGCTAAGTAACGCATGCCGCTGTAACGAATACCCCTAAAGGCAACCTCGGTCCGCCATATATCTCCCTTCTGCCAGTCGATAGTGAGCTGATTTTTAACATACGCCTTGTCAATGTTTCGGAAATCATAGGCATATCCGTATGAATCTTCCCAACGATACATCTTAGACTGATAGACGATATCCCAACTAAAGGCCAACTGAGATAACGGCATAGATACGATGATTTTAGACTTACCATCTATAGCGCCCGCGTTGTAACCCAAAGCATTGAAGTGATAGTCTCCTAATAACCGTGATGCGTCGGATATTTTTTTAGATAACTGTACGCTACCTCGTAAAAACAATGAATTGCTGCTGTTAAAAACGTCCCCAACACGAACCGAATCAGATCTATATGAATCCCAACTACCTACGTCACTATAATAACGTTCAAATCCGACACTAACGGAAGATCCAAAGTTCCAGCCAGACACCATTAGATCTTGCGTCACAAAAGTAGAACTCAAAGAGAATAATCCTACCGTATCGTCATAACTCAACAACCGCTCCTGTAGCATTGGTATTACACCCGTAGAATCCCAAAAATATTCATTGACACTTCTGCTGTTAGATACCATCCAACGGTTACTATTAGCATTGAATGTAACAGACATTTTATCTGACCAATCTCGAGCGAACTCCAGTGAAAATTTTTCTTCTGAATATTGCCCAATAGGATCGTTAACACTAAAATTAGAACGAAGAGTAGGGATATTTGACTCAAAGTAATCCGGTGAACTTAGTCCACCGTTTTGACCAGTGTTACGAGTGAAATAGGACGCCGTAAACCTGTCATCGCTCTCAGCTCCTCTGTCAGATATAAGGGAAAAGTTTAGTTCATGACCATCCGAACCCTCATTTCGATAAATCCCCAAAGTATTAATCCGAGCGTAGTCTATATATAATTGTTGCGAAGAATCCACAGGAGAAAGCGACTGTATGCCAAACAATTGGCCACCACCCTGACCGCTCCTGTAGTATAATCTTGATAATGGCGCACTCGCTGTATGCGACTGCGGTAAAACCTGATCCAATGTAAGAAAATGATACGTACCATCCATTTCAGACTCAATAACAGGGTCTAGTGAATTGTACACTAAGCCTCCTAACGCAGAACTCTGTCTCTGTGTCCACTCCCACGTGTCAAATTTATAACCCCACATATGAGCACTTGAAGCGCTAGATATATCTTCATATAGACTGTCTCCATTCACCATAAAGCCTTGAGGCATCACGGCGGAAACCACAGCATTGAAAGCGCTGCTATCCAATAAAACCTTGCGAATAGTCGAATCTTCCTGAGAGGACAACCCCATCGAATAAAGCAGGACCATCCAGCATGTCAGTTGTTTACTCATAGCGGTATAAACATACTCAATAATCCCTAGTCTGGCTAGAAGAAGCCTACAATAGGGCACAAAAAAAGCCCAACCTAGTTACCTAGATTGGGCTCGAAAAATGGCGGCGACCTACTCTCCCGGAAACCCAGTACCATCGGCGCAAATGTGCTTAACTTCTCTGTTCGGAATGGGAAGAGGTGATCCACACTGCAATAACCACCATAAACTTTAAATAAGTTTAATAGTATAAAAAACACATTGGTATATGAACATATAAAGTCTTCGAATTAGAAAGCCACGGGTAATTAGTACTTCTCGGCTATGACATTACTGCCTTTACACCTGAAGCCTATCAACGTCCTAGTCTCGAACGGCCCTTAAGGGAAATCTCATCTTGTGGTGGGCTTCGCACTTATATGCTTTCAGTGCTTATCCCAACCAGCCGTAGCTACCCTGCGATGCATCTGGCGATACAACAGGTGCACTAGAGGGCTGTCCAACTCGGTCCTCTCGTACTAAAGTCAGCTCCACTCAAATTTCCAACGCCCACAGCAGATAGAGACCGAACTGTCTCGCGACGTTCTGAACCCAGCTCGCGTGCCACTTTAATGGGCGAACAGCCCAACCCTTGGGACCTTCTCCAGCCCCAGGATGTGACGAGCCGACATCGAGGTGCCAAACCCCCCCGTCGATGTGAGCTCTTGGGGGAGATCAGCCTGTTATCCCCGGAGTACCTTTTATCCTTTGAGCGATGGCCCTTCCATGCGGAACCACCGGATCACTATGTCCTACTTTCGTACCTGCTCGACTTGTTAGTCTCACAGTCAAGCATCCTTATGCCATTGCACTCTACGTACGGTTACCAAGCGTACTGAGGATACCTTTGAAAGCCTCCGTTACTCTTTTGGAGGCGACCACCCCAGTCAAACTACCCACCATGCACTGTCCCCCTTGCGGGGTTAGGCATCAAACAAGCGAAGGGTGGTATTTCAAGGTTGACTCCACGCTGCCTAGCGACAACGCTTCATAGTCTCCCACCTATCCTACACATCTCTTGTCCAATGTCAATACAAAGTTGTAGTGAAGGTTCACGGGGTCTTTTCGTCCCGCTGCGGGTAATCGGCATCTTCACCGATACTACAATTTCACCGAGCTCATGGCTGAGACAGTGCCCAGATCGTTACACCATTCGTGCAGGTCGGAACTTACCCGACAAGGAATTTCGCTACCTTAGGACCGTTATAGTTACGGCCGCCGTTTACTGGGGCTTCAATTCAATGCTTCGCCGAAGCTAACATCTCCTCTTAACCTTCCAGCACCGGGCAGGTGTCAGACCCTATACATCATCTTTCGATTTAGCAGAGTCCTGTGTTTTTGATAAACAGTCGCCTGGGCCTTTTCACTGCGGCCTGCCGAAGCAGGCGTCTTTTCTCCCGAAGTTACAAGACGATTTTGCCTAGTTCCTTAGCCATGAATCACTCGAGCGCCTTAGAATTCTCATCCCATCTACCTGTGTCGGTTTACGGTACGCGTTGTTTATACCTGAAGCTTAGAGGTTTTTCTTGGATGTTTTTAGGCACACTATCCAATTGTCCGAAGACTCTTGGTACTATCAACCTTCTCCAGGTCCTGCGGATTTGCCTACAGGTCCTATAGATACAGTTTTCAACGGACTATTCCGTCAGTCCGCGGTGCTTTCAGTACATCGTCACCCCATCGCAGTATAAACCAGTACAGGAATATTAACCTGTTGTCCATCGACTACCCCGTTCGGGTTCGCCTTAGGTCGCGACTAACCCTCAGCTGATTAGCATAGCTGAGGAAACCTTAGATTTTCGGCGTGCGGGTTTCTCACCCGCATTATCGTTACTCATTCCTACATTTTCTTTTCTAGCCGCTCCAGCAAAACTTACATTTCACCTTCGGCGCAACTAGAATGCTCCCCTACCACATTTTCATGTCCATTGCTTCGGTAGTATACTTATGCCCGATTATTATCCACGCCTGACCGCTCGACTAGTGAGCTGTTACGCACTCTTTAAATGAATGGCTGCTTCCAAGCCAACATCCTAGCTGTCTAAGCAGTCTGACCACGTTTGATCAACTTAGTATACATTTGGGGACCTTAGCAGATGATCTGGGTTCTTTCCCTCTCGGACATGGACCTTAGCACCCATGCCCTCACTGCCGTGAAACAAGTAGTAGCATTCGGAGTTTGACAGGATTTGGTAGGCGATGAAGCCCCCGCATCCAACCAGTAGCTCTACCTCTACTACTCTCTCACACGACGCTGCTCCTAAAAGCATTTCGGGGAGAACGAGCTATTTCCGAGTTTGATTGGCCTTTCACCCCTACCCACAGGTCATCCGAAGACTTTTCAACGTCAACCGGTTCGGTCCTCCACTCTGTGTTACCAGAGCTTCAACCTGCCCATGGGTAGATCACTCGGTTTCGCGTCTACCGCCACTAACTATACGCTCTATTCAAACTTGCTTTCGCTTCGGCTGCGGACCTGAAGTCCTTAACCTTGCTAGTGACGAGTAACTCGTAGGATCATTATACAAAAGGCACGCCGTCACACCTTAAAGATGCTCCGACCGCTTGTAGGCAAACGGTTTCAGGTTCTATTTCACTCCCTTATTCAGGGTACTTTTCACCTTTCCCTCACGGTACTAGTTCGCTATCGGTCTTGCAGGAGTATTTAGCCTTATCAGATGGTTCTGACAGATTCAGACAGGATTTCACATGTCCCGCCCTACTCAGGATACCACTAGAAATAATTCGCATGTACGTATACGGGACTATCACCCTCTATGGTTCAACTTTCCAGTTGATTCTACTTTATGGAACATCTCACATCGTGGTCCTACAACCCCAGAATTGCCGAAACAATTCTGGTTTGGGCTGTTCCGATTTCGCTCGCCGCTACTATCGGAATCATTAATTATTTTCTCTTCCTCCGGGTACTTAGATGTTTCAGTTCTCCGGGTTTGCTCCTTTCGGTGACTGGTCTTCAACCAGCCGGGTTGCCCCATTCGGAAATCTACGGATCAAAGGTCATGTGCACCTCCCCGCAGCTTATCGCAGCTTATCACGTCCTTCATCGCCTCTGCAAGCCAAGGCATCCGCCGTTTGCCCTTAATTACTTTCTTAATACGATTACTTTATATGTTCATACCAATATGTCAAAGAACTCATTTGATCCCTATAACGAATTATAAAGATCCTTGTGGAGAATATCGGAGTCGAACCGATGACCTCCTGCGTGCAAGGCAGGCGCTCTAGCCAGCTGAGCTAATCCCCCCTTCTGTTTTTTAATTGTAGTCTCGGGCGGACTCGAACCGCCGACCTCTACATTATCAGTGTAGCGCTCTAACCGGCTGAGCTACGAGACTTCAGAAAGGTTGATTTGATTTAAGAAAACAAGAAAGAAAAAACCTATTAATTAACATTTGAGTCATAACTAATCTTTCTCTAGAAAGGAGGTGTTCCAGCCACACCTTCCGGTACGGCTACCTTGTTACGACTTAGCCCTAGTTACCAGTTTCACCCTAGGCGGCTCCTTACGGTTACCGACTTCAGGTGCCCCCAGCTTCCATGGCTTGACGGGCGGTGTGTACAAGGCCCGGGAACGTATTCACCGCGCCATGGCTGATGCGCGATTACTAGCGATTCCAGCTTCACGAAGTCGAGTTGCAGACTTCGATCCGAACTGAGATAGAGTTTAAGGATTCGCTCCCTGTCACCAGGTGGCTGCCCTCTGTCTCTACCATTGTAGCACGTGTGTAGCCCAGGACGTAAGGGCCGTGATGATTTGACGTCATCCCCACCTTCCTCTCAGCTTGCGCTGGCAGTCTTCTTAGAGTCCCCGGCCGAACCGCTGGCAACTAAGAATAGGGGTTGCGCTCGTTGCAGGACTTAACCTAACACCTCACGGCACGAGCTGACGACAACCATGCAGCACCTTGTAATCTGCTCCGAAGAGAAGGCCTATTTCTAAGCCGGTCATACTACATTTAAGCCCTGGTAAGGTTCCTCGCGTATCATCGAATTAAACCACATGCTCCACCGCTTGTGCGGGCCCCCGTCAATTCCTTTGAGTTTCACCGTTGCCGGCGTACTCCCCAGGTGCATCACTTAATACTTTCGCTTGGCCGCTGACAGTATATCGCCAACAGCGAGTGATGATCGTTTACGGCGTGGACTACCAGGGTATCTAATCCTGTTCGCTCCCCACGCTTTCGTCCCTCAGCGTCAGTTACATGTTAGTAAGCTGCCTTCGCAATCGGTGTTCTGAGTCATATCTATGCATTTCACCGCTACATGACTCATTCCGCCTACTTCATTTGTACTCAAGGTCTCCAGTATCAATGGCAGTTCGACAGTTGAGCTGTCGGCTTTCACCACTGACTTAAAGACCCGCCTACGGACCCTTTAAACCCAATGAATCCGGATAACGCTTGGATCCTCCGTATTACCGCGGCTGCTGGCACGGAGTTAGCCGATCCTTATTCGTATGGTACCGTCAGTTATCTACACGTAGATAAGTTTCTTCCCATATAAAAGAAGTTTACAACCCATAGGGCCGTCATCCTTCACGCGGCATGGCTGGGTCAGAGTTGCCTCCATTGCCCAATATTCCTCACTGCTGCCTCCCGTAGGAGTCTGGTCCGTGTCTCAGTACCAGTGTGGGGGGTCACCCTCTCAGGCCCCCTACCCATCGTTGCCTTGGTGAGCCGTTACCTCACCAACAAGCTAATGGGACGCATGCCCATCTCATACCGAAATTCTTTAATCACAAAAACATGCGAATCTGTGATACTATGGAGCATTAATCCTCGTTTCCAAGGGCTATTCTCCAGTATGAGGTAGGTTGCATACGCGTTACGCACCCGTGCGCCGGTCGTCAGCGGAAGCAAGCTTCCCTGTTACCCCTCGACTTGCATGTGTTAAGCCTGCCGCTAGCGTTCATCCTGAGCCAGGATCAAACTCTCCATTGTAATGTTTTGTTTGTTTCCTAGCTATTAACTCTCAAGATAATTGACAAGGTTTTTTACTTTCCTTGTTTCTTAAACCAATATGTAAAGAACTTTTCTTTGTTTCCTATCTCTCGATTGGGACGGCAAATGTACGTACTAAAAACGTAACTCCAACAAACAATTTTTAAATTTTATCTACTGTTTCTGCCGTCAAATAAAAGAGCGTGCTTCTCTCAAAGCGGGTGCAAATGTAATTAGCTTTTTTTCAATTTCAATGAGTGGTACATTCTTTTTTTTAGAGTTTTTTTCTCCATATTGATAATCAAGGTGTTGACAATGAAACGGGAATCACTTTACCCTTCATAACCTGATGTGCTGTGGTCGCAAAGTTAAATATGTAAGGGCTCAAGTCCTTAGAAGTGACTTTTGCTTTATAACCAGGAAAGGCAGATTCAAGCATTTCTGTTTGAACCGCACCGAGTGCAAGGCAGTTAAATGACCATTGGGTTTCTTGAAATTCGCACTGTAAACATTCCGTCAAAACCACAAGTGCTCCTTTCGAAGAGCTGTAAGAGGTTAGTCCTGGAAACTTAACCGAACCCTGTACACCGCCTATTGAGCTAATATTTATAATGTGAGCAGTAGGGGTAAATCGTTTCATTAATGCCTGGATTAACAAGAATGGGCCAAAGACATTAGTTTGATAGCTATACTCTAATTCCCTTTGGGTGATATCCTCAAATGCTTTATTTACAATGGTACCAGCATTATTAAGGAGTACGTCCACGGGATAATCAGGAAGTAGTGCAGTGTCGCTATGAGTTACATCAAAAGCTACTAAGTACAATTGAGAAGTATAAATAGCTTTAAGTTCAGCCAACGGCGCTATGTTTCGAGTCAAAACAACGACATTCCAACCGTTAGATAAAAATTCCTCTGCGGTAGCTAAGCCAATGCCTCTTGAGGCGCCTGTAATCCATGCGAATTTTGAGTCTTTGTGATGTGCCATATAGTATAGGTATAAAAAAACGGCCCAAACTTATAGTTTGGGCCGTCTAATATCGTGAGTAAATTGTTAGTTTATACCAACATTGTTACTGGATTCTCTAAGAAGCCTTTCACAGATTGTAAGAACGCAGCACCTGATGCGCCATCAATTACTCTATGATCGCAACTCAGTGTAACCTTCATGACGTTGCCAGGAACAACTACACCATCTTTGACGACAGGTACTTGCTTGATACCTCCAACCGCCAAAATACCAGCGTCAGGAGGATTTACTATGGCCGTAAACTCCTCCACACCAAACATTCCAAGATTAGAGATTGTAAACGTATTACCCTCCCAGTCTGAAGGCTGTAATTTCTTGTTCTTTGCCTTAGCTGCCAAGTCTTTGACTTGCGCTGAAATTGAAGATAACGGCATTTGATCAGCATGACGCAATACAGGTACCAATAAACCGTCCTCAACAGCAACTGCCACACCTATATGGACATGATCGTTTTGACGAATATAGTCACCCATCCAGGCAGAATTAATAACAGGATGTTTTTTCAGTGCAAGTGCACAGGACTTCACCACTAAATCATTGAAGCTTATTTTCACCTCGCCTGAAACATTCATAGCTTTTCTGGCATCAATAGCATTATCCATATTGATATCCATAGTGATATAAAAATGGGGTGCTGAAAATTTACTTTCACTTAAACGCTTGGCAATAATCTTACGCATTTGACTTACAGGAGTATCGCTGTAGTTTTCTACTCCAGCAGGAGAGCTATGTTGAGCTGTCATTCCTGGTTGAGGAGAAGTATGGAATGCTGGATTAAACGAATCAATATCACGTTTCACCACTCTTCCATGATCTCCAGAGCCTTTTACCATGGCAATATCTACACCTCGTTCCGCAGCCAGTTTTCTGGCCAAGGGAGACGCTTTAACAGAGTCATCAGCTGCCAAAACGGGTAATGGTGTTGAAACAACTACTGGAGCAGTAGTTACTGGAGCCGGAGCTGAAGGAGCTGGGCTTGTAGCCACTATTTTTTCCTCTATTATTTCTTCCGTATTTCCTGATTTGAGGGCTTCAATGTCCTCACCTTCATCGCCTAAGATAGCTAAAACGGTATCCACTGGAGCTGCCTCACCTTCATGCGTTCCTATGAAAAGAAGTTTACCTTCTTGACCAGGGAAAGCCTCGAATTCCATCGTGGCTTTGTCCGTTTCAATTTCGGCAAGTAAATCACCTTCGTTGACGCTGTCCCCTATTTGCTTGTGCCATTTTGCCACTACACCTTCAGTCATGGTGTCGGACAAT
>Ga0308012_10001824_pt1 | contig 11112 bp, 9 predicted proteins | sample Neamet179_FD_203133 | JGI IMG/M metagenome (GOLD analysis project Ga0308012, IMG submission 203133) | Marine microbial communities from water near the shore, Antarctic Ocean - #179 | ecosystem: Environmental > Aquatic > Marine > Unclassified | place: Southern Ocean | collected 2014-07-25 | reverse complement strand
ATGTGCATTGGCCGCACGAACTTTTGTTAGTAGAGTACTCACTGAATTTGCACTCTTGCTATCAATTGCTTGCCCGACCCCAATTCCATCTTCGAAATTGCCATATTCCTCAATATGTACGCAGCCCATGCCCGAACAAATACGTAGGATCTGTTCCATTTTATCAACAGGGGCAGCCACTGTCAAACGGGACATATCAACGGTTACGAACATTGAATCACCCTTATTGTGGCATTAGAGAATCTATGATTAATTGTACTGCATCGCCTTTACGACCATTTGCAGCGGAACCGATTGATTCAATTCCTTTTGCACCTTCAGATTTCACCTTGTCAGCATCTTTGTTTGCTGCCTTGCGTGCTTTATCCATAGTGGATTTAGTATTATTTACTGAATCTTCGGTTGCTTCAGTGATTAATTCTGATGCATTCCTTCGTGCATCAGCCATTATTTTTGAGGTTTCATCTTGTGCGTCAGACAAGCGCTTTTCAGCAGCCTGTTCTGCATCTTTGATGCTTCTAAGAACTTCAGCCATACCCATAGCAATCACCGGTAACCTCGGCGAGATGAAAGGGGTTTATGAGAGTAGTGGGGCTTTAAGATGGCGATTTCTCCCCAAAAAGACGAAAAATAACGATTAATGATTGATTTTTAAGCCGGAAAATAATTTTATTGCGGCTTTCTACCACGGAATCTGCTCGCCATTCCAAACGGTAGAAGTAAGCGCCCTTGTACGTCATTATAGCCGACTTCCCTCATCATTTTACGATAATATCCATTGCTACCATAGTGTGTGTAAGTTCGGGCTAGCCCTTTCCAAGGGTGGTTTTTATCCTTGGTAACAAAACGTGCCATCCATTGAACGACCGTAGCCATCCAAATCGCTCCAAAAAACCCGTGCAACCAATTTGCCTTGCCGGCATCGCAAATTACTAGTTGGCCGCCTGGCTTTAAGACCCTAAATATCTCAGTTAGTCCTTGCCTTTTATCCTTGAAATCTCTAAACGAAAATAAACAAAATACCATGTCGAATGTATCATCTGGCAAGGGAATGTTTTCCGCAATCGCTTCTACATAATTTGCAGGAGCTTCTCCACGAGAATTTCGTGCTGAATCAACACGCTCTTTAGCAAATTTTAGCATCAACTCTGATGGGTCAAGGCATGTGACTTCAAGACCCACTAAATCTTCCGCAAAAGAACCCGGACCACATCCGACTTCTAGCACATTCATGCCTTCTGTAGCATGATTACGAACATTTCTGCGCCATCTTTTATCTTGTCCAAAAGTCATTAATTTGTTGACTTTGTCATAATTAGGAATTGTTGCTTCAAGTTGTAACTCTAAATCTTTCCACGCCTCTTCGTCAATGCCTGAGGGATCAAAACCACCAGTTGCATCACGCGTAGCCATATCTTTCGCGGGCTAGAACCTGCCTTTTGAGTTGTCGCATGGATGCAATAGCGCCAACCAGCGAATTACAATCGATGCTCAAGAAATACGTTCTACTGTTTCTGGAGTAATACCTTCTGCAGGCGTGACTCTGAAAACTAGAATTTTCAAATTTTCCGGAGCGTTACGGAATTTTGAGACTATCATAGATGTTTCAAAATCTGTTCCGATAGTTCTAACTTTGAATGAAAGTACCATATCGGCAATAGATGACAATTCTTGTTTGATTGTTGCATCTAATCCCTCGTTAGAGATGTTGATCAACAATAAACCACGCATCAATTGTGCATGCGCTTGTAACATTCTCACCATCGCTACAACTTTGGTATTATCTTCTCTCTGTAAGAAGAAATCCAAATTATCTATTACAACTCTAAAATATGGTCCGAGCGACATGATTTCATTTGTCACTTCGGTTAGGTAATCGTGGTGTGTTTCATCGACGAATCGTGTTTGAGCTAGTCTTTGAATATCTTCTAATCTAAAGCCCTCAAGCCGATATCTACTTGCTAGAAGTTCCTTTTCCAATACTTCCCTATTGTATTCCTCACCAATGGTTCTGACACTGATGTCTAATGGCCATCCATACTTATTGAAAACACGGGCTATTTCTTGTTGCCCTTCATTGGTTGAAACATATAGCGTGTTTTCTGATTCTTCTGCCGGGGAGGTGAATTGCTTGCCAAATAATTCAGAACCTGAACCGGTATCAGTAAAACTGACCATTGTGAACCCTCGCGGAACTCCCCCATGCATTTCTAAATCGAATTTCGGAACTCCGAAGGAACCGACTCCTCCAAAGAACTCTTCGTCTTCTTTCTTGAAAGTATATTGCTTACTCATAACAATCACCTCAATGAATTACTACTTGTCCTCTGTCTATCAGGTCTGTACAGTATAAATCAAGATTTGACAATACCAATGGAGGTGTTTGGTCAGGAACATTCAATATCACGGAGAGAACCTCTCTTTGCCTAAAGGTGTTGATGAATGTATGAAGGTACTCTGCGAGCATTCGGTCATCATTGTATATCGCTAATGCGTTGACACTATCCAATATTACGAAATTACGTTCAAGGGTTGTGGTTCTCAACAAATAGAGCGCTCTAAGTAGAATTGATTCTAGCATAATTGGCGAATCTACGAAATGGATATTTTTTCTGGCTGAATCTGTGCCCCCAAGTACACCAGAAGATACTAAATCAATAAATTGTATATTAGATACATCTATTCCAATTGTCTCAAATGCCTCAATCATTTCCATTGCACTTCTGCTTCCAGAAATATAAACTCCACCCATTTCAAACATTTGCATTAATGGAACCATAGTACTGGCAGTAACCATAAATGCATTTGAGTTACCACAGCGAACTTGGACTGAACTGTTTAGAGCAACTTCAGTGAGTTGCTCTGCGATTCTTTGGTCGAGCTCAAACATTATCAAGCACCCCATTTACTCTGTTTATCGCCCTGAGCGCCCCATTTGAGCATCGGAGTTAACATCACACCAATCGGTGTTAATTCAATAGCATGCTTTGCTCTCGAGTGTGAAGTTCCACGCATCTTGACCACTTGTAAAAATCTTAGGAGATGCCCCATTCGTTCAACATCCCCCATAACCACAATTCCATCGGCAATCGCTTCCTCAACACCGAAAGACGACCAATGAGCATTCTCTGTAGCGGAAGTGATTTCAGAAATTAGTATGGTTGTACAACCTAAAGTTGATAGTTTCTTTCCTAATGTGAAAAGGAAGTCTCTGATTAATTGTTCGGACTTAATCTTGTAACAAAGTGTTGTAACTGAATCAATTACTAAGCGAGTGACACCAATTGTATTGACAATATCTACAATCGCTTTGATTAGAGCGTGGACGTCATCCAAATCGAAGGATGATTTTTCCAAACCCAACCAAGAATATAATACGTCCATATCGAAAACATTGATCAATCCGGTATCGACCATATTCATGTCAAAGAATTCGAATTGACGGATATTTTCTAACAACTTAACAGATGGTTCGGTCGCAGTGAAATGCGCACATGCCTCGCCCGCAAGTGCCCCTCTAACCAAAAACTCCATCGCCAGCGTAGTCTTTCCAGAACCACACGTACCAGATGCTAGTACTGTTGAGCCATATGGTATGCCGCCGCGGAGAATTTCATCTAATCCATGGATGCCAGTTACGCATCTATCACGGGTGTAAACTGCTGCAGGCTGCATGGGAACAAATACGACGAAGGGCTTTGGGTTGATGAACTGTGCGCCCAAAGATGTTGTGTTAGTGGCTCATTTGAATGCGAAATGTTCAAACATTAATTTCCGGGAGTTGGTTCATCAGAAATTGACCATGATGCAGAATCAAACATTGAGGTACCATCCCAAACAATTGATTGGCCGTTAATCAAAAACAATCCTGTGTCGCCCCCCCAATTAATTCGCTGAATATCGACAGGACGTGATTCAAAGACTTGTGTATATTTCAAAGCCAATTGCCCATTGCCATTTGCCAGAATATCAATTGAGCCGACCCCCAGGAAACCTTCAACTCCCAGATCGATTACTTCGCTTGCATTTCCACTGTCTTGACTAGAGGGGTCACCGGTAAAGATTGCAGTTGCCTTGCCTGTTATAATCCCCTCTTTAAGGAGTAAATTTGAAACTGAGGAACCAGAGGTATGAGTCAGTGACCACCCATACAAAGATACTGCGAAGTCATTTGGATTATAGATTTCAACCCATTCTGGGCCGAATTGCGTTGGACGTGGATGGACTTCTGTGATCTGTAATTGATTCTCCTTGCGCCCCCCATCGTGCACTTCGAGGATGATTTGAATCGTTTCGTTGTTTTGATAGAAATAGCGGTAAGAAGTTGATGATGAACGAGTACCGTGTTTTTCTGTGCCACCATCAAACAATACCTGACCCATTCGTTGGACATCGTTACTTTCAGTAATTACAATATTGAGGTGGAAACTGTAGCCCTCATGCAATCCGATTCCGATAGCAAAGCCATCTTCGCTCAAATTATGCAAAGCGTTGATTTTGGTTTCATTTATTTGCCCATTAACTATCAATCCTGCTTGGACTCTTCCCGAATCCAATTGTTTGGCTGAAAATAAATGCCAGTTCGCAGTTGAATTGTCATAATCCAATATTTCATTTTGAATCGGGACGAACCATCCTTCATCCGAACTAATACGGTCCATGCCAAGAACTGCAGCCCCATCTAGCCGGTCCAATGAAGGGTCATTTGAGCCCATTTCCAATTGTGCGAGAGAAAGAAATGCTGTTAATATCATCAAAAATAATACAAAGGCTGTAAGGAATTCAATTACTGCGGTAATTGCGCCATCTTCTCTCTCCGAGTGAGAGTAAACGGTTCCCTGCATATTACGAGGTGTTGTTTGACGATTGAAGAGGTTGCCGCATATTTCAACATCGTTGGTTATGTTAATTCAAATTTTTAAATCGACCGAGTTTGTTTCGGCTAACAGCAAAAGTGCATTTATCACCACCACATACACCTTCGTGGGCGATGACTCTTTGAATCCCCCTTGCAAGCCATTGGATGATGTCGCAGCGTGAGTCATATCAATACGGGGCCAAAGGTAGCAGTTTGTTCCTTGTGTTTTTGCTTCTTATTTCTTCTCTCGGAGGCCTCACTGCCCTACCTGGTGTTAGTGCTTCGGAAACAGGAGATCTTGCAATTACTGATGGGATTTCACCCCCTCAAGACAATTGGGCTTCATCATTTGACACATTTTCATTCACCGCTCAAATTAAAAATCAGGGTTTGGGTTCTGCTGGATTAGATAGATTAATGCGTTGGCATGTTTGTTTAGGTGATTTAGATGGCCCCGTATGTAAATCAAACTATGAGTCAAGAGGTCAGTTTACCCTGACAAATATTGCTCAAGGACAATACTTCAATGCCACATCTGACAATACTTGGAACCCACCTGCCGGGTCAGAAGGAATTGTAACTGTAGTATATTCTTTTGATTTAACCGACCAAGTACCTAGTAATGACATATTGAAATATAATTTTAATGTATCACAATCATTTGTTGATTTGAGTGTAGATGAATCATGGAAACCATATGATGACATTGAAGGGCTTGCAACTTTTGATGGCCAAAAGATATTAAATTCAAATACAGATTATACTCTAAAGGCTAAAGGAACGGTCAATAGTTGTGGTTCATGTAACTTCAATGCAACCATTGGATGGCAACTATGGGACCAGGGTGAAACTGTTATGCTCGATGAGTCATACTCATTCAACTCTGGATTGAACTCTTGGGGTGTAGTTATGGCATTTGGCCACCAAATGCCCGTGTTTAATTATCCATTTGAGGGAACATATATTCTAAAATGGGGCCTGTATAACAGTACTGGAACTCCCTATAGCGATCTAAATGATTTCAACGACATCACTTCAACACCTCTCATTATTGACGATACAATTGATGTTGCTGTCATGTTGATGTACCCTGCACATGACTCAAGTTCGGAAAACTATTATTTCGGAAATGAAATGGTTTTTTCAGAGGTAATAAATTTAGGTAATAAAACGGTTGGAAACTTCTTTGTATTGTTTGAAGTATTTGACCTAGGTAGTGAATTAAAAATGGAAGAACAATGTCAAGTGACCTCTCTAATACCAACTCAGAGTCAGGTTTGTAGATTCAATATTACGGTGACAGGGGATAACCGAATCCTGAAGATTTCCGCACCTAATACATATCTTAGCGGTCAGGACAATAAAACGTCAGATAATATTATCAGTGAGCAGGCCGATATTCTTGCAGGCGACATTAAAGCAGAAATACAGCAACAGAGTTTCAATGGAAAATACAATACTGATGACGATATTGAGATGGTAGGAAAGACTGGAGCTACTGCTGCTGGACCTCTAAATTATTCATGGTGGGTCTCTGGAATTATTAACTTAGGATATGGTCAAGTTCTAAACATCAGTGGAAGTACTTTGGGATTAGGCGACCATACGATTACACTTAGAGTAATAGATGATTTCGGAACTGTTGATTCTGTACATGAAGATATCACAATCTTTGATCATATCGATATCAGTAATGAACCATATTACACTGGGAATGCAATCACACGTGCAGAAGCATATCTAGAAACTGAAACAATTCTGCCTAAACTTGGCACTAATTATGGTGTTGGCTCTGGCCAAGAACCGTTATTGTTGATGTCCTTTGACATCTTGTCGCAGGCAGATGGTTCTGCTGATGTTGGAATGGAATCGATGGTATTTACACTCAACATGAGCGCCCTATTACCATCGAATATCAACATCTCAACTGTTGATGTCCGCCAAATTGATTCCATTAACGATAATATTTGGTCCTTTATTGAATCTCCTAATGAATTAACAAATAATGGAGATGGCACATTTACTGTGAGCATGGAGTCTAACGGAGCGATTCTAATCGTAGGAGTTTTACCCGAAGCAAATGTTTCTTTAGGAGAGGTTGACAATACTCTACTCCAGGACGGCCAAATAGAATTAAATTGGTCGGTTGCAGGTGATTTATCAAATCCATATTTGGGCGGCTGGCAAATATACAAAATTATTGGCGGTGAAACTAGTTCAACTTATTTCCCGGACCCTGATAGTGGAATAAATCCACTGGTTTGGGAAGAATTAACTCTTGAAACAAAGGTTGCCACTGTCACAACCGCTACAGAAAATTGGGTTGACCCTGTTCATTTGCAAACTGGAGTCTGTGCCTCATATGCAATAATGCCGGCTGATAGAGCCGGGAATCCAGATTACCTGAAAGCAAGTATTACAACTAACGCAGATGGACTTCCTGGGCTGATTTGTGGAGATGCCATTCCACCATCTGTCTCAATTTCCAATTTCGTTTCGAATTATGATTTCACCAACTCAAGCGATTGTTATGATATTTCTAGAGATTGGAATATGTGCTATGAAGTAAATTTGACTTGGACATGGCCTGATGATGAATTAAGTGGACCTATTTCTTGGAACTTATACAGAGTTGAGTCCCGGCCTGTCGACATAGACTTGAGATTTATCACACCAATTTCTACAGCCCTCCAATCAATCCCTGGTGAAACTGGATACTTCAATCAAAGTGGAAGCGAAATTGATGGAATAAGACCTTACAGAACATACTATTACATCCTTGCACCTATTGATTGGATTGGAAATGAAAATACTTTGGCATCCTATCCATCTAGTAATGTGAATAGAGTCAATATCGAAGACCTATGGTGGGACTATAATCAACATATCATCCCTGTTCCCCCTGCACCACAAGAACCTCCTCTCGGAGTACCATGGTTAGGGGATCTGCAAGATTCAATGCAAGAGGAAATCTTCCTGTATTCCGGTGGGACCCTCATTACGATTCTATTCTTAAGTATTATTTTGATCCCACTCATAATGAAGAAAAGAAATAGATTGAAGCGTGTTATTTCTGCTAGGAACCGTCGTAAGTCAGGTATTAGTGAAGATGAGTTTGAAGATTTCTTTGACTGAACTAAAAGAAAATGGCGCGGTGAGGGAGATTTGAACTCCCGTGAGACGAGCCCACTGGATTAGCAATCCAGCGCAATGGCCAGGCTATGCGATCACCGCTTGTAGTTGCGGCCACCGGTGAACCCGTCATCAAGATGACGGTTCAACATCATCCAATTAACAATGGCCGATATGCTTGCAGTGCAACGCTTTCAGACCAATGGCCCAAGGGAGCCTAACCATGCAGGAGGGATGGCGCAAACCACTACTAGAACAAGGAACATCCAACCCAAATAATACAATGAACGGAAGAAAGATTTGGCTGCTTTGGGCATCCGGCCATTTTCATCAAAGTCTTCCAGCGGATCTATGCTCCAAACTGATTTAGCATACCATAAGGTAAGACCTGTAGCGAAAATCGACCAGAGCAATGGAAGACCTGAGTCTGTCCAAAATAGTGGCACAGCACCCAATAACAACAATAACACACAGTAAACTTTAGACTCTGAGACTGTACGTTTTGGACCTTTTACTTCATTCATCATCGGAACATTTGCTTTGGCATACTCACCTGAACGGTAAAGTGCTAAAGCCCAAAAATGAGGAGGAGTCCACAAGAAGATCAACATGAATAGCATCCATGGAATCGGAGAACCCAAATCAAAAGGATTGCTTGACTCGATTGAACCTGCAGCTGCTGCAGCCCAACCAATAACTGGAGGTGTTGCTCCTGCAGCACCGCCGATAACGATGTTTTGCGGAGTTCTACGCTTTAGTAACATTGAATAAATAAATACATAAAAGGCAACAGAGAAAAAGGACCAAAACGCTGCTTTCCAATGAACTAAGAAGAATAATGATGAACCTAAAATTGCAATTGTGACCCCAAAGATTAGCGCACCTCTTGCAGAGATGTGCCCTAGCGGAACTGGGCGATTTTGAGTTCTTTTCATCTTAGGGTCGATATCTGCATCATACCACATATTGATGGAATTAGAACCGCCAGCAGAGAGAGTTCCTGCAACAACTGTAATGATAATTGTTTGAACTGTATCCATCCAAGTTCTATCTATACTCAATAAATCGTGGCGGGCCAATAGGTCGTGAATCAATATTGAACAAACAGCTGTTACCTGCAACAGGACAATGACTCTCAATTTCATCAATTGAAGAAAAACGTTCACCATGCCTGGATGGGGGATCGATTGATTGATTTCCTCGTTCATAATTATTCCTCAGATGAATCCATTGAAACTTGTTTACTAAAGCGAACCAAGATACTTGCGCAAATTGCGATTAAAACGCTACCCACTCCAACCACTAAATGTACTAGTGAAAGCCATTCAGGGAACTCGTCTAACTTTGCCAAAATGATATAAGAGGCTCCGACTAAGAGATTTAAACCCCAGAATCCAGTTGTGATGGATGCAAATGTTTTGAACCCTGATGCGTTCTTATCCTGCCTAACACTTTCTGTGATTTTTGCAGTAGAAAATATCAGCAATATTCCAACTACCAATGCTCCAATGCGGTGAATCATTTGAACCATTATTCCTGGGCCATCAATCGAGGGTAAAACATTACCATTACATTTTGGCCAACCGTTAGGGAATCCTACCGAACATCCCTGATTGTATTGGCCACCTGCAGTACTTGCAACCCAAGCACCAAGGATTAGAAGAACAAATACTGCTGCTGCCATTGAATCAATTCTTTTTGCATGTGCGTGGAAAAAGTCTTGTGAAGTCTTCAATAATGACCAATCTGCCCCTTCACAAATTCTCATCCATAAATATTGATACAACAATGTTGATGCCCAAATACATGCCAATGAGAGATGTAATGCTACTGACCAATCGACATTATCGAAAACAACTGTCACCGCCCCTACTAACGCTTGCGTAATGAGTAAGACACCTGCAAGAAGGGATACTTTCACCGTTCTATCACCGTATTTTTGTTTTAATTTATTAGCCATTAAAAAATTCAATAATACCGGTACTGCCACTACTGCAACGAGTAAACGGTGGAACCATTCGGTGAAAATTTGGAATGTTGTATAGCGATGGTCTATTCCACGTGAATCCTCGTGGCCAGGATTGTCTTGCCAAAATTGTTGTTGCTCTTGTTCGGAAACATCGAAGGTCCAAGTGTCAAAACATTGAGGCCAATCAGGGCATGATTCTCCCGCATCATTGATCCGGATTGTACCCCCGACTACGATTATCAGCAATGAGATTACCAACAATGCCAATGGAAAGGCACTAGGGCGGGCCCACCAAACTCGGTCCATGCTTGAAGCGTGTTGCAGACCCCTTTTGAACACATTCCCGTAGCGCTTGTTAATGGCCGGTAGTAGGGGGCGGGTTTTGTTGTGGATTGCAATTTTCCTATTGCTCCCCATCACGATATCAAATACATCTTCAGAAGAAGGAGAAGTAATAGATGATGGTGAAATAATTGCGGTTCAATATATTGATTATTCGTGCTATCAACAATCATTACAATGTCAAGCGACTGAAAGTGAGCATATAGTGGAATACTTCGGTGCTGATTGGTGTGAACCTTGTCAAATCGTTGAAGATAATTTAGCGATGATGAATCGAACTGATACAGTTATTCTTCAGCATCATGCTTCGGTTGAAGATTATACCTACCTCAATTATTCAAATCTGAGATACGATGCTAAATTTAGATTGTTATTTATTCCAAGTTTAGTAATTGATGGCAATGGATTACTTACTGGTTCAAGTCAATCTTTTGACTTGAATCAATCACTCAATAACAATACGGGATTGATAAATCACACTCTAAGTGATGTGGTGTTGAAAAACGGCATTGTTAGTTGGAACCATTCCACTGGTCAAAAATTAACTATTTGGAGATTAGATCCTACACAGCATGAGAGCAGAAATGTCACCCACCAATATCTAGCAACTGATTCTGTTACTATTGATTTGAACGATTCAAATATCTCCAAAGATGAAGGAGTTAATATCACCGGCTTGCTGCAAAATTGGAGCGGTCGGCTAATTTTCATATTGGAAAACAATGGTTCTCCACAATTGCGTTCATATAGTGATCAAACTGCGACCAATATGGAATTTAATGTTGACGGAGATTATGCTATAACTCAAGTA
>Ga0308012_10001820_pt1 | contig 11125 bp, 9 predicted proteins | sample Neamet179_FD_203133 | JGI IMG/M metagenome (GOLD analysis project Ga0308012, IMG submission 203133) | Marine microbial communities from water near the shore, Antarctic Ocean - #179 | ecosystem: Environmental > Aquatic > Marine > Unclassified | place: Southern Ocean | collected 2014-07-25 | reverse complement strand
TTAAAACGAATTTACTCCTTGTTGCTCGCTTTTTAAATAGAATAACTATAAGTCAAAGCTCGCGCCGCGATTAAATCCGTTTTAAATTGAATAAATTTTAACCCTGAAAGATCAACAGACCCTAGTAACGGGTGTATATATTTTATTTCACTTTAGCGACAATAAGTTGCGCATACTTAGTATTATTATTTTGCACAGACAATAATATTTCTTTGTGGGCTTGACGAAAAGATTTATATAAATGAGATTTTAATGACTTTTTAATCGTTTTAGCCTCTATACCTTTCATTACGCAAAATAATGCGAGCGCATATACGGTCTCTAGTTCAGGCAGTGCAGCTTGTCGATTAAGGTTTTGGTTATTACAACTACCACAACCGCCTTTAAATTGGTAAGCGGTATTAGCAAAAATAACACCAAACCCCATGAAGCAAGCGACTAAATCAATAGTTTGCGATAGTAGCTCTTTTCCACCAGGTGTTTCTTTACCATGCTGATTTACTAAAATACTGGCTTGTATTTGCACTAAGTAGGCAATTAAGTCTTGTGGTTGGTTCAGTTGGTTTGGATGAAAAGCAATATCTATTATGGGCGTTACTTTTTCACCTTCTACTTTATAACTTACTTCATTGGCTATTTGATCACTTTCATTAATACTTATTTGAGCGCTATCACCACGTAATCGTGATTTAAACATTAATTGAGGCATTGGTTTTTGGGTAAATCGTTCGGCAGGTACTAATCTTATTGGCCACGAAGCGAGACCTGTATATTTTAGTGTATTAGAAAAAATTATTGCTGACATTTCTTCTACACTTTTAGAACTGCCGGGATAAAAAGTATTATTCGGTAATATTAATTCACTATTATTTTTAAAAAACTCGCCATCAAGTTGATCCATGCACCAAGCAAAGGTATCAAAAATCCATTCTTTACTAGCTTCATCAACGACAGGTGTCGTTTTTAAAAAATTTGATAACATGAATACATGACCTTTAGTTCTTTGATGGTTATTTTATGGTTTAGTTATGGTTGTTTTATAGTTACTACGCATCAGCTCGTGAAGCTAAAAAGTTATTAGTCGTAAGTGTGCTCTATTAATAACTATACAAGTAGGAACTAGATAAGCCTAAACTAATTTCAATAGAGTATCGATTAACACTAAATAAGCCGGTTTTTTATTTTGTCATGACATCATTCTTGCAAGTGGTATAATTAGTTTATTGCCCCACTAACTTAAAATACCATTGCCACTTTAGGCGGTTTAGGAATAATAATGACGAACAAAGACATTTATAAAAATAATCCACTACATGGCACTAGCCTTGAAACGGTATTGACGACATTAGTTAATCATTACAGTTTTGAAATTTTAGCGGCTTACATGAATTTAAATTGTTTTAAGCAAAATGCGAGTATTGAATCGAGTTTAAAATTTTTAAAGAAAACATCATGGGCACAAGAAAAGGTGGAAGCTTTTTATATGTATCAATATAACAGCTTACCTAAAGCTGATGATGCTAATTTTGAATTACCACCACGTGATCGTATTGTGCCTTCAGGGCTAGAACAAAGACCGCCAAAAGAATTAAGTCTTGAAGATGCGGAAGAAATACGTATTAAGCAAGCAACAAAAACACGTGAACGCTCAGCTAATTCAGGACCTACAAACCCTTGGGGTAGTCGATAATTTAAGCGTATAAAGGCGCTAAGGCTAATTATTTAGTATGGATCTATTCTCTGCATTGTTAGATGAACCTATTAATATTTTACCTCATGATGGCGTGGTTAATTACTACGGTGAAATTATGCCACTTAGCGACAGTAATTATTACTTCGAACACTTACTTAATACTATTGCTTGGCGATGCGATCAAGCTTTAGTATTAGGTAATATTATTGAAACGAAAAGAAAAGTTGCTTGGTGTGCTGACACCATTGATGGTAAATCTTTTAATTATAGCTACTCCGGTGTTACCAAAAAATCTATCCCATTTACAGATGAGTTATCAGCACTTAAAAATTTAGTTGAACAGCATACGGGTGAAAATTATAATTCATGCTTATTAAATCTTTATCATTCCGGTGAAGAAGGAATGGGCTGGCATAGTGATAATGAAACTGATTTAAAAAAAGAGGGCGCTATTGCTTCATTAAGCTTTGGTGCAGAACGAAAGTTTGTTTTTAAGCATAAGTTCTCAAAAAAAAGGGTAAATCTACCGTTAAAGTCAGGCAGTTTATTATTGATGAAGGGGACTACGCAGACATTTTGGCTACATCAGCTCCCCCTCACTAAAAAAGTACATGAGCCTCGAATCAATCTTACCTTTAGAACCATCGATAGACCTGAATTAAAAGAGTGTTAGGTTATAGTTTTTATAGGTATTAATTTTTATAGGTATTAATTTTTATAGGTATTAATGTGGCATAGGGTTTAAATGCGCATTATCTTTTTTAATTGTTATGATTTCTTTTAATCTGGCTTCAGCCATTGCGTCTTTTATCGCAAGGCCCTTTAAGCCCTGCTCAACAAATGCTTTTGCATTAACGGTTCTTGCTGCAGTGGCTGCCGCTTGTAAATATTGCTCTTGAGGATAAATGCGGTTTTCAAAGCCTAAACGACCTAAAAAGTCAGATTTACAGGCCATGATAAAATAATCAAATACTTCCGGTTTTCGCCATATATCAAGTCGATTGAACATTTTTAATAAAGTACTTGGCTTAAGTTCAAAGGCTTTATGGCAATGTAAATGAAACTCACATACCTGTAAAGCAAGCTGTTTGTAATGTGAAGGTACTTTTAACTGCTTACAAATTTTATCAACCAGTGGTAAGCCTGTTTTTTCATGTCCCTTATGGCTTGGTAATAAATTATCTAAAGTGAGCCCTTTCCCTAAATCATGACATAATGCCGCAAAGCGAATGGCTGTCTTTTGATCGTCCTTCTCTGTTGATAGCGTTTGCGTTAAGCGCACTGCTTGCTGTAATACCATCATGGTATGTATGCCGCTACATATTTCAGGGTGCCATAATGCCGGATTAGGAATACCCCACAAAATAGCTAATTCAGGCCATAATTCTTTTAACGCATTACATTGCTGTAGTACTTGAAAGAATACTTCGGGGCTTCCTGAGTTATTATCTGTGCTATCACCACCATCCGCTAAGCTAAGCTGCATTTCTTGCCAAACACGTTCAGATGTTAGCGCTTTTAACTCTCCACTCGCGCTGATTTCTTGCATCAATAATTGTGTTTCTTCAGCGATGATAAAACCATATTTATGATAGCGAGCAGCAAAACGTGCAACACGCAGTACACGTAAGGGATCTTCAACAAAGGCATCACTAACGTGGCGTAAAATTCGATCATTAAGATCCTTTTGACCATTATAGGGATCTATTATTTCGCCATTGGCATCCATTGCCATGGCATTAACGGTAAGGTCTCGGCGTAGTAAATCTTCTTCAATGGTAACATCTGGAGCGAAGTAACAGCTGAAGCCAGTATATCCTTGGCCTTGTTTTCGTTCTGTACGCGCTAGGGCATATTCTGCTTTTGTTACAGGGTGTAAAAAAACAGGAAAGTCTTTACCTACTTGTTGATAACCTAATTTTTTCATTTGCTCAACACTGGCACCCACCACTAAATAGTCTTTATCTTTTATAGGACGATTAAGTAGTGTATCTCGCACTGCACCACCGACTAAATAAGTATTCAGTTGACTGTGTTTAATTTCAGGATTGTTTGTTAACAAGGTATGACCAAAGTGAGGAAACTATTCATTTAAGTGTATCATAAGGTATTCATTAGTTCAGGAAATGTCTATTTATGTAGCACTCGTTACTCGATTTTTCTGTTTCATTATTTACTCTTTGTAATAACACGTTAAATATTATTATTCTAATAGTAGCGATATTTTTTTTGATCTCCGTATTTATATAATTATCTGTAATGATTATTCGATCAATACCTTTGACATCTATCAAGCAAGGAGTTAATTTTGTATCTGAATTTCTTTTCTCAGCACCCGCCATGTACCGTAATTTTTTTTCATTAAGTGATTTACCTTTTTCTATCTCTCCTGATCCTAAATATTTATTTATGAGTGATCGACATAGAGAAGCATTATCGCACCTAACTTATGGCTTAGGTGAAGTCGGTGGTTTTGCTTTATTAACCGGCGAAGTAGGGACCGGAAAAACAACGGTCAGTCGCTGTTTAATGGAGCAGCTCCCTGATAATACAGAAGCGGCCTTTATTCTTAATCCAACATTATCGAGCCAAGAGTTATTAGCGACGTTATGTGATGAGTTAAATATTAGCTATCAAAAAGAAGCGGTCAGTTTAAAGCACTTAACGGATAAAATTTCAGAAAAACTGTTAAAAAATCATCAAAATGATCTTAATACATTATTGATCATTGATGAGGCTCAGCATTTACAGCCTGAAGTATTAGAGCAATTACGCTTATTGACTAATTTAGAAACCAACACTAAAAAACTATTGCAGGTCATTCTAATTGGTCAACCTGAATTACAGCAATTATTACAACGTCGTGATTTACGTCAATTAGCACAGCGGATAACCGCGCGATATCATTTAATGCCATTAACTAAACAAGAGTTGAGTCAATATATTCAGCACCGATTATCGGTTGCCGACTGTGTTAGACCAATATTTGATAGCGCTGCAATAAATAAGATTCATCAATTATCGCAAGGTATACCTCGATTAATTAATTTACTTTGTCACAGTGCTCTAATGATTGCGTATAACCAAAATCAAAGTGTTGTGTATAAAAAAACAGTTATTGCCGCGGCGGAACATGCTTTAGGCGCAGAGGCAACAAGTAAGCAAGGAGTAGTACATTACAAGAGCGCGTTAGTTTTGACGACAACATTAAGTGTTGCCGCTTTCATTGCTTTAGCAAGTTTTTGGTGGGGTAGTACACAATCACCTGTTATACATTCTATGGATAGCGAGCCTAATGTAGTACTTAATAATGCCAAAGCAGCTATAACACCCTTAGTGTTGGCAGATACAACGTTTATAGAGCCAACCTCAATGAAGAATAAGCCTTCTTTAGTTGTTGTCAGTAGTGATAAAGATCATAGGAATGAAAGTAATTATTCCCCCCAAGAGATAGTACCGGAATACGGTTTATATACAGTACACTTAGGTGATACTTTGTCTCAAATAGCGGTAAACTATAATGTTAAGCTTAGCGCTTTATGCCAATGGAATAATATTACTGAAACAACAGCAATTGTTGTAGGCGATAAACTCTATGTTGTTAACCCTCAAAATACTTTAGGCATTAGGTCTACGGTATTAGGTGAGACGTTAATAAAAAACAGGACTTCTAACAATGTAAATGAGGTTAATAGCAGGCAATTTAAGGATAATAAGTCTGGTGACACTTTGTTTGTGAGTGCTGAAAAAAAATCTTTAAAAAATACCTTAACAAGTACCTCAACAAAGAGAAATAATGCGGATATAAATTATAAGGTGACTCAAGTTGATGGTGTTTCAAATGACTTATTATCACGCTTTCAAGATGCAATAGAGGAAACAGAAAATGAAGCGCCCAATAAAGCAGAAATAAGCGAATTCAAAAATGATCAACCCTCTGTTTTTAATGGTGATATAACTAACGTTAAGTCACTTACTCAAATGCCACAAAACATTCAAAATGCATTACCTATTTTGAATTTTGAGCAACATATTTATGCTTCGGACGGTCATGGGTGGGTAACAGTAAATGGTAGAGATCGTTATGAAGGGGATTATATTAATGACGATCTCAGAGTGGACACTATATTACCGCAACACGTTATTCTTTCTTTCCAAGGCGAACAATTTAGTTTGCCGGCGTTAACTAATTGGTAAGTTATGATGATATTTATTAATAAATTTTGAGTAAAAAAAAGCCCCGTTAAGTAAGACTTAACGGGGCTTTTTAATAGTAAAGATTAAATTTTAATAAGTCTTTATTGCCAAACAGGCATTTTCGCTTCAAATGCTTTAATTGTATCAAGCTTATCTAAAGTCCAGCCGACACTATCAACACCATTTTCTAAACTGTATTGTTGAAATTCACTTAAGCTGAAACTAAATGATAAATCACCACACGTTACTACGTTGTTAGGTAAATCTACTGTTAACGTTAGTAAAGCTTCAGCAGACAGTTTAAATAACTGTTCTACTTCTTGGTCAGTAAGTTTTACCGGTAAAATACCAATGTTGATACAGTTACCATAAAAAATATCAGCAAAGCTTGGTGCAATGACTACTTTAAAGCCAAATTCTTCGATAGCCCAAGGTGCATGTTCACGGCTAGAACCACAACCAAAATTTTCACGTGCTAGTAAAATACTTGCACCTTTATATTCTGGTTTGTTCATTGCAAAATCAGGGTTAATCTTAGTACCTTCATGATCTAAATATCTTCTTTCATGAAATAAGTGAATACCAAAACCAACACGTTCAGTTTTTTGTAAAAACTGTTTTGGAATGATTTGATCGGTATCAACGTTAGCGATATCTAATGGCACAACCAAGCCAGTATGCGTGTTAAATTTTTCCATGTTCTTTTCCTCTGTAAGGTTTGGTTACGCGTTTAAATCGACGAAGTGGCCAGTAATTGCTGCAGCAGCTGCCATTTCAGGACTAACTAAGTGAGTACGACTACCACGGCCTTGACGACCTTCAAAGTTACGGTTACTCGTAGAAGCACAACGATCGCCTGCTTCAAGTACGTCATCGTTCATACCTAAACACATAGAACAACCTGGTAAACGCCACTCAAAACCGGCCTCAGTAAATATTTTATCTAAGCCTTCGTTTTCAGCTTGCTCTTTAACACGGTAAGAGCCAGGTACAATAATTGCGTCAACAGTTTCTACTACTTTTTGACCTTTATAACGTTCTACAATACCTGCAGCAGCACGTAAATCTTCAATACGTGAATTGGTACAAGAACCAATAAATACTTTATTTACCGTTATGTCAGTCATTTTAGTGCCTGCCGCTAAATCCATATAGACCAGTGCTTGTTTACACGATTCTTTTTCTACTGGGTCACTAAAATCATCAGGCGAAGGTACATTACCGTCTACGCTAATGACTTGCCCTGGCGTAGTACCCCAAGTAACTTGTGCTTTAATTTCTTTAGCATCAATAACTAAGATTGAATCAAATTCAGCACCGTTATCTGTTTTTAAGTTTTTCCAGTCAGCTACGGCTTGTGTAAATACATCACCTTTAGGTGCGTATTCTTTACCTTCAACATAATCAAAAGTAGTTTGGTCAGGGGCCACTAAACCGGCTTTAGCACCAAATTCAATACTCATGTTACAAACCGTCATGCGCTCTTCCATACTTAACGCTTCAATGGCAGATCCACAGTATTCAACTACATAACCTGTTGCACCGGCACTACCGGTTTTACCGATAATGGCTAAGATAATATCTTTAGCGCTAATACCAGGTCCCACTTGACCATTGACTTCAATTTTCATGGTTTTAGCTTTGTTTTGGCGTAATGTCTGTGTAGCAAAAACATGTTCAACTTCAGAGGTACCTATACCAAAAGCTAAAGCACCAAAAGCACCATGTGTAGCAGTATGTGAATCACCACAAACAATAATAGTACCAGGTAATGTTAAACCTAACTCAGGCCCCATTACATGAGCAATACCTTGGTTTTTGTGACCCATACCGAAAAGTTCGATACCAAACTCTTTACAGTTTTTTTCTAATGCACGTAATTGATTTGCAGCGCCTTCGCCAGCAGCATCAATTTTAATTGAACGTGTTGAAATATTATGATCCATTGTCGCGATAGTACGTTCAGGGTGACGAACAGGGCGATTATGAAAACGTAAATTTGAAAAAGCTTGTGGAGATGTCACTTCATGAATTAAATGACGATCAACGTAAAGTAATGGTGTTTGCCCTTTAGTATCTTCAACTAAATGGGTTTGCCATAATTTTTCATACATGGTTTGTGGAGTAGATGTTGTCATTTTAGGTGCTCTCTTTTTCTGAAATAGATTACTTAAATAGATTACTGTGCAGTAATTTGTTGGCAAATATAATCACCCACTTCACGGGTTGATTTAGCCTTTTCTCGTTCGTTAGCCGGCAATAAATCACCTGTTAAAATACCGTTATCAAGTGCGCTTGATACCGCATCTTCAATAGCTTTAGCAGCAGCGTCTTGATTAAGACTGTAACGAAGCATTAATGCCGCAGATAGAATTTGAGCAATAGGATTAGCGATACCCATGCCGGCAATATCTGGCGCGCTGCCACCAGCAGGTTCGTACATACCAAAGCCTTGCTCATTTAAGCTTGCTGAAGGGAGTAAGCCCATTGAACCGGTAATCATTGCACAAATATCAGATAAAATATCACCGAATAAGTTAGGACAAAGCATTACATCAAATTGATTAGGATCACGTACTAATTGCATCGCTGCGTTATCTACATATAAATGCTCTAATTCAACATCTGGGTATTCTACAGCAACTTCTTCAACCACTTGGCGCCATAACTGGCTTGTTGCTAAAACGTTGGCTTTATCAACAGAGGTAACTTTGTTGTTACGTTTTTGAGCTGCTTGAAAAGCAAGGTGGGTAATACGTTTTATTTCACGACGTGAATAAAACATAGAATCAAATCCTGTTTCTTCTTCGCCTTCGCCTTTACGACCTTTTGGCTCGCCAAAGTAAATATCACCCGTTAATTCACGAATAATTAATACGTCAAAACCTTTTGAAGATATATCACTACGTAAAGTAGACAGTGATGATAATGCCGGTTGTAACGTTGCTGGACGCATATTACAAAATAAATCGAAATGTCCTCGAAGGCCTAATAATGCACAACGTTCAGGTTGTTCAGTGGGTGGTAAGTTAGCCCATTTAGGACCGCCTACGCTGCCAAATAATATTGCATCACTTTCTTCACAGCCTACCATGGTTGAATCAGGTAAAGCATTGCCGTGATTATCAATGGCAGCACCACCAATATCAAAATCTTTTGTATTTATTTCAAGATCAAATTTTTCTGCTACTACGGCTAATACTTTTTTAGCTTCAACCATGACTTCTGGACCGATACCGTCACCGGCTAAAATTGCTATGTTGGACATGTTTAGAACCTTTTATATTATAAATACTGGCGAGCTATTTACTCGCATCTGCTTATTTGTGTTGAAAGCGATTACGCTTTTTTTGCTGATTTTAAATCAGCAATGGTCATCGCTCTGTGGATACTGTTTAGTGCATTAATTAATGCTTGTCCTGATGCTTCAATAACATCAGTCTCTAAACCATAACCATGGAAATTTCTACCCTGCCAAGTGATCATTAAATCAGCTTGACCTAAACCGTCTTCACCTGAGCCTTTATTAGATATAGTGTAATCACTGACTTCAAATTCTATATCAACACTTTGCTTAATTGCTTGATACAGTGCGTCGACAGGTCCATTACCTGTAGCGGCATGCACTTTAATGTTATCTTTTTCATCAGTCACTTCACCAGAGATTAACTTAATGCTAGCGGTAGCAAAATCACCATCGCCACACTGAACATTAATCGCATCTAATTGGAAAAAGTCTTTTAAATCTTTTTGTTGTAATTTGAAGACTAACGCTTCTAAATCATCATCAAATACTTGGCCTTTTTTATCCGCCAACGTTAAGAAATCAGCGTATAACTCTTCAATTTCATATTCGTTTTCTTTATAACCTAAGCTCTCCATGCGATGTTTAATGACATGACGACCACTGCGAGAGGTTAAATTTAATTTTGTTTTAGCAATACCGACACTTTCAGGTGTCATAATTTCATAAGTATTACTGGCTTTTAACATGCCATCTTGATGAATACCTGATGAATGGCTAAAGGCATTACCACCCACAATCGCTTTGTTTAACTGCACAGGCATATTACAAACCGTACTAACTAATTTAGAAACACGGGCTATTTCTTGATGATTAATGTTGGTTTGAACACCTAATAACGCTTGACGCGTTTTCATGATCATCGCGACTTCTTCTAAAGAGCAGTTACCTGCACGTTCACCAATACCATTAATTGTACATTCAATTTGACGAGCACCGGCCTGAACCGCAGCCATCGAGTTAGCAACAGCTAAGCCTAAGTCGTTATGACAATGAACAGAAATTATCGCTTGGTCAATATTAGGTACACGATTGAATAAGTTAGTGATAATACCTTGAAATTCAAAAGGTAAAGTATAACCAACCGTATCAGGAATATTTACCGTAGTTGCTCCCGCTTTAATCGCGCTTTCTACCATACGACACAAGTTGTCTATTGGCGTACGGCCAGCATCTTCACATGAAAACTCTACGTCATCAGTGTATTTACGTGCATGTTTCACAGCATGAACGGCCATTGCTTCTACATCGCTAAACTCTTTACGTAATTTTTGCTTAACGTGAACATCAGATGTTGATATAAAAGTATGAATACGAAACTGTTCTGTAACGCTTAATGCCTGACCACAAGCATCAATATCGCCCTCAACAGCGCGCGCTAAACCACAAACTGTTGCATTTTTTATCACGCGTGCAATTTGTTGTACCGACTCAAAATCACCTGGAGATGAAACAGGAAAACCAACTTCCATAACATCTACACCTAAACGCTCTATGGCTAAGGCTATTTGTAATTTTTCATGTACAGACAAACTGGCATTTAATGCTTGTTCGCCGTCACGTAAGGTAGTGTCAAAAATAATAACTTGGTCATTGTTAACTTGTGAATTGCTCATATGCCTTATCCTTGTAAATCTGTGCTGATGTCAGCGGTATCAATATTTAATGACTAACTGCGGACATAAAAAAACCCGCGAAAATTAGCGCGGGTTTTATTTTATTTCTACTTGTCTTTCAATGATTAAACTTTTGAAGAAGCAATAAAACCTATCCGCGCATGATGAATGCGAGGAGGAGGCTGGTGTTAAAGTGCTTAATTAATCTAATCATTTTAATGTTCTTATAGCGCTTGTGTAATTATACGGAAAAAGCCGATAAATATCACTTTATAAATAAATGTATTCTATAAGTTATTAATAACGTATTTATCT
>Ga0308012_10001818_pt1 | contig 11126 bp, 9 predicted proteins | sample Neamet179_FD_203133 | JGI IMG/M metagenome (GOLD analysis project Ga0308012, IMG submission 203133) | Marine microbial communities from water near the shore, Antarctic Ocean - #179 | ecosystem: Environmental > Aquatic > Marine > Unclassified | place: Southern Ocean | collected 2014-07-25 | reverse complement strand
TAAGTGATTTTTTCTTATGATTTAAGTGAGCAATTAGTGTCTATTCTTGTATTTTGACATATTGCTTTATAAGCGAGTGTCCCAGTTATTCTTTTTTGACATATTGCTTTATAAGCGAGTGTCCTAGTTATTCCAGTGTCCTAGTTATTCCCCTAAAAAGTAATGGTTCTTCGTTCAGAAACTTTGAAGATGACGTTTACAACAAGTTCCTGAGTTAACTACATAGTTATGTTAAAATATTGCCCTCTTGTGCTGGTTAAAACAGCCCAAAGCAGCGTTACTCTCAATCCCAATAATTGGTATTATTCGGTAATGGATAACCAAGTTTTCTGTGTAAGTTTCAATTCATTATTACCTATAAAAAAATAATGCCGTTCACTGTAAAGTGAACGGCATTATTAATTTTTAGTTATTACTTTTGTGATTTTGTGATTTTTAAGTAACACTTAAATACGACTTAAAAACCTCAAATCACTAGCAAGCTATTGCTATATCACTAACTATTTTGAAGTAGCTTTTTTCACTTCACGTTTAGCTGTATTAATTTCTACTACATCTGCATTACTCGCTGCTTCAGCTTCATTCTCACTATAAGCTAAGCCATAGAAAGATGTAGTAAGTAACTCTTTCAACTCACTAATTAGTGGGTAACGTGGGTTAGCACCAGTACATTGGTCATCAAATGCTTCAACCGCTACGTCATCGATTTTTGCAAAGAAATCAGCTTCAGCAACACCTGCTTTTTGAATAGAACTTGGAATATCCAATTGTTCTTTAAGTTCATCTAACCAAGTTAATAAATTGGCGATTTTCTCGTCATTACTATCTGTAGGTTTTGATAAACCAAGGTGGTCAGCAATTTCAGCATAACGACATTTCGCTTTAGGGTTACCGTATTGTGAAAACGCAGTTTGCTTAGTTGGGTTATCATTCGCGTTGTAACGAATAACATTAGTAATTAACAATGCGTTTGCTAAACCGTGTGGTAGGTGGAACTCTGCACCAATTTTATGAGCCATTGAGTGACACACACCTAAGAATGCGTTAGCAAAGGCGATACCCGCTATCGTAGCAGCGTTATGCACTTTTTCACGAGCGATAGGGTCATTAGCGCCATTTGCGTAGCTTGACGGTAAGTATTCTTTCAGCATTTTCAAGGCTTGAAGCGCTTGTCCGTCACTGTATTCATTAGCCAGTACTGATACATAAGCTTCTAATGCATGTGTAACCGCATCATAACCACCAAAGGCAGTAAGTGACTTAGGCATGTTCATTACTAAGTTAGCGTCTACAATTGCCATTGTCGGCGTTATTTCATAATCTGCTAATGGATACTTAGCGCCTGTTTTATCATCAGTAACAACAGCAAAAGGTGTAACTTCTGAACCAGTACCTGATGTAGTAGTGATACACACTAAATCGGCTTTTTTACCCATTTTAGGGAATTTATGAATACGTTTACGAATGTCCATAAAGCGCATTGCTAAATCTTCAAAATGCGTTTCTGGGTGTTCATACAATACCCACATGATTTTAGCTGCGTCCATTGGTGAACCACCACCTAATGCAATAACCACATCAGGGTTAAAGCGTTGCATTGCTGCTGCGCCTTTTTTAACAATTGACACCGTTGGATCTGCTTCTACTTCAGAGAATATCTGTACATCGATATTAAGGTCTTTTAACAGTACTGACACTTCATCGGTATAACCGTTATCGAATAAAAATTTATCGGTAACAATCATCGCACGTTTTTTACCTTCAAGATCACCCAAGGCAATAGGTAAACAACCTCTGCGGAAATAGATTGATTTAGGTAATTTATGCCAAAGCATATTTTCGGCACGTTTAGCTACAGTTTTTTTATTAATCAAGTGTTTCGGCCCTACGTTTTCTGAAATTGAATTTCCGCCCCAAGAACCACAACCTAAAGTAAGAGAAGGTGCTACATTGAAGTTATAAATATCACCAATACCACCATGAGAAGTCGGTATATTTATTAATATACGCGCTGTTTTCATTTTATCGCCAAAATATTGAATACGATCTTTGTTAACATCTTGGTTGGTATATAAGCCTGACGTATGACCAATACCGCCAATATCTACCATGGTACATGCTTGATCTACAGCATCTTCAAAAGATGATGCTCTATAAAGACCTAATGTAGGAGAAAGTTTTTCGTGTGCGAAAGCATCGTCAAAAGAAACTCTACCACCTTCACCAATAAGAATCTTGGTTTGAGCTGGAACTTCAACGCCAGCCATTTTTGCAATTTTAGTCGCAGGTTGGCCAACAATATCAGCGTTCAAGTTACCGTTAACTAATAATATTTTACGTACTTTGTTAGCGTCTTTCTTAGAAAGAACGTGTCCTTGATGGCTAGCAAAGCGTTCTTTTACTTCATCATAAACTTCGTCCATTACAATAACCGCTTGCTCTGAAGCACAAACAACACCGTTATCAAAAGTTTTAGATAATAATACAGAGGCTACAGCACGTTTTATATCGGCTGTTTCATCAATAATTACCGGAACATTACCTGCGCCAACACCAATTGCAGGTTTACCTGATGAATAAGCCGCTTTTACCATGCTTGGGCCACCAGTCGCTAATATTAGGCTAACGTCTGGGTGAGTCATTAACGCATCTGATAGTTCTATTGAAGGTTGGTCTATCCAACCGATTATATCTTTTGGTGCGCCAGCGGCTATTGCTGCATCAAGTACGATTTTGGCTGCATCATTCGTTGAGTTTTTTGCACGAGGATGTGGTGAAAATACAATGGCATTACGCGTTTTTAACGCAATAAGCGATTTGAAAATAGCAGTAGATGTTGGGTTTGTTGTTGGTACAATGCCACAAATAATGCCAATAGGCTCAGCGATGATCATGGTGCCGAACTCTTCGTTTTCTTCCAAAATACCACACGTTTTAGTGTCTTTATATTTGTTGTAAATAAATTCTGCAGCAAAGTGATTCTTTATTACTTTGTCTTCCACAATGCCCATACCTGATTCGGCAACGGCTTGTTGTGCTAGTGGGATTCTCGCGTTGTTGGCGGCTAGAGACGCGGCTCTGAAAATTTCATCAACTTGTTCTTGTGTAAAGGTTGAGAAGATTTTTTGGGCCGCTTTTGCACGTGCGACCATTTCATTTAGCTCAGATAAGTTTGTAACTGGCATTTCCGTATCCTTAAATTAATAATACTGATAACCGTTAATAATTAACGGTGGGGTTATTGTGTCAGTGATGATGAACTTTAGGCGGCTGTAACAACGATTATTATGTTATTAACTCTGTATTTCCACGCCAATTTAAAAAATTCATATCAAGAAAAACAATTCGTAACTAGCATAGTTCTAGTTGGCGATCAGAACGTTGATCTACAATAACAAATCAATTAGAAAGATCAATAATACGTTTTGTTTCGCTTTGTCTTTCTTGATTTCCTTTCGTTACTTTTTATTTCAGTGCAAGAAAAACAGCTCCTTACCTTTTGGTAAATGAAACTGCCCAGCTGTGGTCTACATAAGGACCGAGTATGAAAAACAAGGTAAAAATGATGTTGTACTCTGAATACGAGTTGTCACTAAAACTTATTTTAAAGTTTCACTTATAATTTAAAAGGTGAAAATAAAATTCATATTTTCGTAATTTTTAATCTTTTTCTACGTTATTTTCTTCCAAAATTTTCAATTGAGTTTTAACATTAATCCACTGTGACATGTATTGTGTACTTTTATGGTGATGATGATTAAGCATGCTACCAATAAAATTAAGTTGTCTGTACGTATTAAGATTCGACTCTAATTCAGCCAACCTTACTGCCAATTCAGATAATATTTTTTCTTGCTGATACATTAATGTAGCATTTGTCTGCCCTAAGTCACTTGCTATTTGCCAAGAGTTTTCTTCTTGATACAATTTTACCGCTGCATCCGAAAAATTTTGTGGTTCATTAGCTATGGCGCCAGCCCAAGGTAAGTCAGTTTGCATACTTTCTGCACCAATATCGGTAGTAACCGACGGTGTTGCACAAACCATAGCTTCAGCTAATTTACCTTTTATACCCGCACCAAAACGAAGTGGTGCTAAACACACTTTTGCGCTTTGCATGGCAAGGACGGCATCATCAACCCAGCCTTTAACCAAAAAACCTGACTTTTCATCATGTAGGTCTGTTGCTTTGGGAGGCGGATAAGCACCATAAATATTTAACTTGGCATTAGGAAGTTGTTTACGAATAAGTGGCCATATTTTTTGTTTTAACCATAATACGGCATCCCAATTAGGCGCATGACGAAAATTACCTATCGCCATAAAATCATTTCGTTTTTCATAACTTGGGTTGACTTGAGTTAGCTGCGCTTGGTTTAGCATAAATGGACAATAATGAATTAAGCTGGCGTCTACTTTAAATAAACGTTGCAGCAATTCAACCTCAACGCTTGATATCATTAAGCTGAGATCAGAGCGAAATATTGAGGCAACTTCACGCTTAGCCAAGTCACTGGTAAGTAGATCTTGATCGGTAATTTTACGTTTTTCTTTATAAGCTTGATGACGGGCATTACGAAGACAAAATAAATCTTCGGTGTCTAAAATACGCATTGCTTCAGGGCATTGCTCACTAACACGCCAGCCAAACTGTTCTTCCATCATAAAGCGGTCGAACATTACCGTATTCGGTTGTAACTTTTTAATGAAGTTATCAAAACTAGAACAATTAAGGGTGATGTTTTCAACCGCAACATTCAAAGCTCTTAGATCAACCATGTGATCAGTTTGCTGCGCTGGGCTAGCAAAGGTAATGTGATGATTTTGTGCTTGGAAAAAGTGAATTAACTGCATCATACGGCTACCAGCAGCAGAAGAGTTTGGCTCTGGCCATACATAGCCAATTATAAGAAGTTTTTTCATAACGCTTATTTTATACTAATTACACGTAAAATTAATCTTAAAAGTAAAAAGCCACCCGTAACATATTACGAGTGGCTTTATATTTACTTAGTATGTGCTGTTGTTAAACAAATTAAGTTAAACTAATTTCGTTTAAGCACACCAACATTAACTAGTGAGCAGCGTGACCATGTTCGTCCATTGCTGGAGCTGCGGCAGCTACTTCTGCTTTTTGAATATTTATTAATTCAATTTCAAACTGTAGTACTGAGTTACCCGGAATACGTGGTGGGTTACCATTAGGACCATAAGCTAAGTCTGAAGGGATAGTAAATTTATACTTAGAACCTACAGCCATTAATTGTACACCTTCAGTCCAACCTTGAATTACACGGTTAAGTGGGAATACAGCTGGTTCGTTACGTTCGTATGAACTATCAAACGTTTCGCCGTTTAAGAATGTCCCTTTATAATGAACAGTAACAGTATCTGTTGCAGCAGGTTTATCACCTTCAGCAGCTGTTAATATTTCATATTGAATGCCTGATTCAGTTACTTGTACGCCTTCTTTTTTAGCGTTTTCAGCTAAAAATGCAACGCCTTCGGCTATACCAGCTTCAGCAGCAAGAATTGAGGCCGCTTGTTGTTTTTCTTTCATGCTAGCATCAAGATTCTGTAGTAATGCTTGAATTTCTTCTTTTTCGATTACTGATTTACCAGCCATGCTGTCTACAAAACCACTTAAGATAAGCTCTTTGTCTAGCGTTAAACCTAACTTGTTATGCTCTTCTAAGTTGCGTTGCATGTACATACCAATTGAAGCACCTAAGCCGTAGGCTTGTTTTTGTATTTCAGTATCTAGTACTGGTGCTTTTACTTCTTCAACCGCTTTTTCGTTACAACCAACAATTGCAACTAACGCAAGGGCAACTAGGGTAGGTTTAAACAATTTCATTCATATCTCCATTTATTTAATACGATTGGAGATTTTCTCCAATCAAAACATAAAACTGCGGTGTTATTCTTATTAGTAGACTTAAATTTAAGTTTGAATTTAAATCAAGATAACAGTAAACAATTTCAAAAAAGAACTTATACTAACTATAAATGCGCAAATAAAAAAGTATTAATATATTGTTAAATTGTAAATGGATTTTTTCAGCCATAATATTGATCACACTATTCGCTTGTAAGCCTATGACTCAAGAGCCACAAGAACGCTGGCAGCAGTCTGTGGAAGGCGCATACGCGGGTCAAATATCTAGTGATGCTAAATTCTCGGTCATATCGTCAATTTATCATGGTGTGAGTGTTTGGGATTTAACAAAAAACCAACGTATTTTTAACTGGGCACAAGAACAAAAAAATAGTGATAATTTGGTGCTATCCATAGATATCAGTGATAATTCTAGCCATGTAATGACAGCCAACAGAGATAACTTTGCCCTGTGGAACTTGCAATCGGGTAAGTCTGAAGGTTATTGGAAGGTACGCGAGTCTCACATTAGAGATATTGCTATCAGTAATAATGGTGATTACTTACTTATTGGTAAAAGTAACGGTACCGTAGTTCATGTAGCTGTTGATACGGGTAGACGCTTAGAGTTTTTAGGCCACAAAGAAAAAGTAAACACGGTAGATATGTTACCCAATGGCCGCGTGGCAATATCTGGTGGCAACGATTTTACGGCTTATGTTTGGGATACTCAATCAGGCCAAGTAGTTTATCAATTTAATCACAGCTCGCGCGTATCAAAAGTAGCATTAGACGCCCACGGCCGTTATGCGTTTTCTGCTGACAGTATGAAAGGTGCTTATATTTGGGATTTAAAAACAGGAAAACGCATTAGTAGCCTGCAAGGAACAAAACGACAAGAGGTCTTTAGCACTGCACGCTTTTCGCTTGATGGAAAAACCTTGATAACTGGCGCGGCTTCAAGAAAGGTCAGTGTTTGGGATATTGCTACCGGTAAACGCCTCTCACATTGGTTTGTTACCCCTAAAGAAGCAAAAAGACCGACAGGAGCTGTTGTGTATAGTGTCGCATTTGGCGATAATAACGATCTATTAACAATAAGCTCATCAGGATATGTTGAATCATGGCCAATCACGAAATAACGGCAAGTACTCACGGCACAAACACTAATTACGTTCAGCAACTTGAAGAGCGTGTGGATGCTTTAGAATCTCGCAATGTTTTTCAAGATGATGTTATTGATCAGTTAAGCGAAGAGCTAGCTGCTCATCATAATCAAATATCTGAACTCAAACAGCAACTTCAATTAGTGGCTAACCGTATAAAAGATTCTGGCAGTTTATCAAGCGATGCAGAAGAAGTAGAACCACCGCCTCCTCATTATTAATTCATATAAAGTACAATAACTTAATGAGAAAAAATAACGAGGTAACTTGAAGCGACATGGTTTAATTAGCAGACTATTTACTCAAAGAAAAGGCACGAAGTTGATGTCTATCAATGAGTGTTTTTGATGCCTTAATTAATTCATACTGCAAGAAAGTACCTGTTATCAAGGTTTGAATATACCTATAACCTGTTCATTTTCTCGTACAACCTTTTCAACATGCTCTTCAGTTTGTACCATCTGCTCACCACAAATAACACAAGTCACTTTTTCAACGCCATTTTCTTTGGTTAATGCCAAGGTGTCCATTGCTTTGCATTTAGGACAGACTGCGCCGGCGATAAATCTCTTTTTTAAAGCTTTGCTCATTTTAATTTACTACTTATTGCTATTAATGCTGAATTAATTCTATTTTACCTTGAATAGTGACCATAGGAAAAGAGACAATACATCAGCATTTTTTTAGTGGGTATTATCTCAGTCTCACTATGCCATTTTATAGAGGAATTACCGTTGATTATAGCCACAGACCTAAGTTTAGATAGAGGGGCTAAAAACCTAATAAAATCATCTAGCTTTACTATTCACCCTAATCATAAAGTTGGCTTAGTGGGTAGTAATGGTTGTGGGAAATCATCTCTTTTTGCTGCGCTTTTAGGCGAGCTACAACCTGACTCTGGTGATTTAGCTATGCCAAGTAGTTGGGATATAGCCACGGTAAAACAAGAAACCCCCTCTTTAGAGCAAAGCGCTCTAGATTACGTGATGGATGGCGATACCGAATTTAGACAGTTAGAGCATGATCTTGAACAATCACGCATTATGGATGATGGTAACCTTGAAGCCACCATTATCAACAAAATTGATACTATTAACGGTTACAGCTTACCGGCCCGTGCCGGTGAATTATTACATGGTTTAGGCTTTTTACAATCGCAACTTAGTAACCCCGTGAAAGACTTTTCTGGTGGGTGGCGCATGCGTTTAAACCTAGCCCAAGCGTTAATTTCACGTGCTGATTTGTTATTACTCGATGAGCCAACCAACCATTTAGATTTAGATGCTGTTATTTGGCTACAGCGTTGGTTAAAGCGTTTTACAGGTACGTTAGTTCTTATTTCACATGACCGTGACTTTCTCGATACGGTTATTGGGCAAATACTACATATTGAACATCAACGCGCTAAACTTTACAGCGGTAACTACACAGCCTTTGAGCGCCAACGCCGCGAACATTTAGCGCAACAAGACGCACAATACCAAAAGCAACAAAAAGAAGCCGCGCACTTAACCGCATTTGTTGATCGCTTTCGTGCTAAAGCCAGTAAAGCGAAACAAGCACAAAGTAGATTGAAGCGTTTAGAAAAGTTACCTGATTTAGCTCCTGCACATGTGGATAGCCAATTTACCTTTAGTTTTGCCGAGCCAGAAAGTTTGCCCTACCCGCTATTATCATTGAATGAAAGTCAGTGTGGTTACCCTAAGTCTGACCATGGCGAGCAAGCTATTATTTTAGATGACGTGGGTTTAACGTTAGTGCCTGGTAGTCGCATTGGTTTATTAGGTAGAAACGGCGCAGGTAAATCAACCTTAATTAAATCCTTGGCTGGTGAACTCGCTTTACTAGGCGGCGAGCGTTACTGCGCTCAAGATTTAAAAGTGGGCTATTTTTCTCAGCATCAATTAGAGCAATTACATGCACCTTCAAGCCCTGTTGATCACATTTTACGTGCTAAGCCCGCTTTAGGTGAGCCGCAAGCCCGCACGTTTTTAGGTAAATTTGGCTTTAGTGGTGATCAAGCATTATCACAAGTTGCCACCATGTCAGGTGGTGAAAAGGCTCGTTTGGTGCTGGCGTTAATTGTGTTAGAAAAACCACAATTATTACTGCTTGATGAACCAACTAACCATTTAGATTTAGAAATGCGCCAAGCATTAGTTATGGCGTTGCAAGATTTTGGTGGCGCTATAATTTTGATTGCTCATGATAGGTTTTTATTAGAATCATGTGTAGATGAGTTTTACCTTGTTGCTAACGGACGAGTAAGCGATTTTAGTGGTGATATTGATGATTACCAACAATGGCTTAATGATGATAAAAAACAAGCTGTAAAATCGATTAAAACGGAACAGCAAACAGCAGACAAAGGTTTAGATAAAAAACAACTCCGCCAGCAACAAGCAGAACTTAGAAAAAAATCGGGTCCTTTACGGAAGGCAGCCGACAAGCTAGAGAAAAAAATCAATAACTGGCAAGAAGAGATGTCAGCGATTGAAACATTATTAAGTGACACAGACCTTTATCAAGCAGAGCGAAAAACTGAACTGACTGATTTATTGAAAAAGCAGGCTGAGTTGAAAAGTAATATTGAAGAAAATGAGATGGTTTGGCTTGAACTCGCAGAGGAAATTGAAGAGATGATGTCTGTCTCTGATTAAATTTAATCTATACTTAAGTTATCCAGTTATTCTGTTATGCATAGGTGAATTAAAAACAACTAACCGGATTAACTTATTGTTCTGGTTAACCAATCAATAGTTTTCGCTACAAATATAACTATAAATCTGACTACGAAAAGGAAACATCATGAACACTAAAATATTACTGTTTACGTTAACCCTGCTAAGCAGTTTTTCAGCATTGAGCCAAGGCGATAACCTTGAACAAGGAATGTATGAATTAAACCGTGGAAAATTCCACGAAGCCATTGCTCAGTTTCGTCCTTTAGTGAATGAAGGTTACGCCCCTGCTCAGTATCAAATGGCCTTGGTATATAAAAATGGTTACGGGGTAAGTAAGGATGGTATGAAAGCGCTCGAATTATTTAGCCTTGCCGCTGAACAGAACTATCCCGACGCACAATTTGAATTAGCTTTAATATATTCAGAAGGTAAATTAGTAAAAAAAGACCTTAAAAAAGCCTTTGAATTAACTCATAAAGCTGCAAAAAAAGAGTTAGCCAGCGCACAGTTTAATTTAGCTGTAATGTACGCCAATGGTACTGGTGTTAAGCAAGATGACTATAAAGCATCTCGTTGGTACAAAAATGCTGCGAACCAAAACTTCGCGCTTGCACAATATAATTTAGCCTTACTTTATAGTGAAGGTAAAGGGGTGGAGAAAAGCACTAATTTGTCTTACGTCTGGAATACCCTTGCTGCATGGAATGGCTATGCCAATGCAGAGAAGAGTCGTAGAATTGACGCGCGTACAATGACTCCAAGAGACAAGGAAGAAAATAGTGATAAAGCCAAAAGTATTTATCAAAAGATTATTAAGAAACAGGACGACAAAGCAAAATTAGCTGAAAATCCGAGCTTCTATTGATCTAAATCAGCTTAACGACTCAGCAACTTAATTAAACTAAAGATATCAATAATCACTTAGTTTAATTTTGGAGCTGAATATGAACTTATTATCAATGTTAGCCAACGACCCTGTTGTGATGTTCGCTTTTGGCGGCATGGCTATTATGCTTGGTATTTGTGCCTATTATGTTTATTACTTTATGACACATATAAAAGAAGACACTAAGTAAATAACTAAAGAACAGTCAATTAGTATATTTACTGCAGATAAGCCTTTTTCTCAAACAGGCTTATCACTCACTGTACCTTCTCACTACTTACTATACCTTTAAGTAAGTATGGTTAACTCTGCCTGTAGTGTTTCGTATGTTATCGGTAAATCAATCATCATCTCGTATCAACTTCATTTAAATCGTGCTTAAAACGTGAATAACAAGCCTAAAAACTAAGTTATAAAGCAGATTAATAAAGCTGCCTACGACATTGCCAAATTCCCATTACACTTACCAGTCAAGTAAATCAGAATGAACAACTAGAAAACCAGCGACTTTT
>Ga0308012_10001817_pt1 | contig 11129 bp, 8 predicted proteins | sample Neamet179_FD_203133 | JGI IMG/M metagenome (GOLD analysis project Ga0308012, IMG submission 203133) | Marine microbial communities from water near the shore, Antarctic Ocean - #179 | ecosystem: Environmental > Aquatic > Marine > Unclassified | place: Southern Ocean | collected 2014-07-25 | reverse complement strand
GCGCTAGCTGAGACAAATCGCCCACCTTTCGACCTTCCCGAAGCGGAATCGGAACTGGTCGCGGGCTATCAGGTTGAATATTCCTCGACGCCGTTCTTGTTGTTCATGGCGGGTGAATATATCGCCATTTTCTTGATGTGCGCTTTGATCACCTTGCTGTTCTTTGGCGGTTGGACATCTCCTCTGCCCTTCCTTGCTGATGGTCCGGTTTGGATGGTCGGCAAAATGGCTATCTTCTTTTTTTTGATTGCAATGGTGAAGGCGCTTGTGCCGCGATACCGCTATGACCAATTGATGCGTTTGGGCTGGAAAGTCTTTTTGCCATTTTCCTTGGTTTGGGTGGTCTTTGTGGCCTTTGCGGCGAAATTCGGTTGGTTCTGGGGGCTGTTTGCCCGCTGGACGGTGGGAGGCTAAACCAATGACAAATATTGATTACACGCGCGCTGTTAAATACTTCCTGCTTCAGGATTTTTGGGTGGCGTTCAAATTGGGGATGAAGTATTTTTTCGCGCCGAAGGCCACGCTAAACTACCCGCATGAGAAGGGCCCGTTGAGCCCAAGATTTCGGGGTGAGCATGCGCTACGGCGTTATCCGAATGGCGAAGAACGGTGCATTGCATGTAAGCTTTGCGAGGCGATTTGTCCCGCGCAGGCTATCACTATCGATGCGGAACCTCGCGATGATGGCAGCCGGCGCACCACCCGCTATGACATCGACATGACCAAGTGCATTTATTGTGGTTTCTGCCAAGAAGCCTGCCCGGTAGATGCGATTGTCGAAGGTCCTAATTTCGAGTTCTCAACTGAGACACGCGAAGAACTTTTTTACGACAAATCCAAACTGCTAGAAAATGGTGACCGTTGGGAAGCTGAGATTGCGCGCAATCTCGAACTCGACGCGCCATATCGCTAGCGGCATAGGGGAAGGAAACTCAATGGGTATCGCGGAAATCGCGTTTTACGCATTTTCAATGTCCACGTTGATTGGGGGCATTTTCACGGTTGTGTCACGCAACCCGGTCCATTCGGTCTTATGGCTGATTTTGGCCTTTTTATCAGCTGCGGGTTTGTTCGTGCTTTTGGGGGCTGAATTTGTCGCAATGCTGTTGATCATCGTCTATGTAGGCGCGGTCGCAGTTTTGTTCTTGTTTGTGGTAATGATGCTGGATGTAGATTTTGCCGAGCTCAAGGCTGAAATGGCGAAATATTTGCCACTTGGCCTGCTGATTGGTGTGATCGTGCTGATGCAATTGATGTTTGCCGTTGGTGTGTGGGATTATTCCACAGGCTACGAGGGCCGGCTAGCCGCAGAAATTGGTACTGGCACCAATACAGCTGAGCTGGGCGCCATCATTTATGATGACTATATTTTGATTTTCCAGCTTTCTGGCTTGATTTTGCTGGTGGCTATGATTGGTGCCATTGTTCTGACCCTGCGGCACCGTGTGGACATCAAACGCCAAGATGTTGTAGCGCAGATGATGCGTGATCCAGCGAAGGCGATGGAACTCAAAGACGTTAAACCGGGGCAGGGACTATGATCGGACTTGAACATTATCTGGCCGTTGCGGCGGCGCTATTTGTGATCGGCATCTTTGGCCTGTTTCTAAATCGCAAAAACATCATCATTTTGCTGATGAGCATTGAATTGATGCTGTTGAGTGTGAATATCAACTTTGTGGCCTTCTCGGCCTATCTGAACGATTATGTGGGTCAAATTTTTACCCTCTTCGTTCTGACTGTGGCTGCTGCAGAAGCTGCGATTGGCCTCGCGATTTTGGTATGTTTTTTCCGTAACAAAGGCTCGATTGATGTCGAAGACGTCAACGTAATGAAAGGGTAGGCGTTATGGAAACGATCCTTCTGTTTGCTCCTTTGGTAGGGGCTCTGATTGCAGGCTTCGGTCATGGTGTCATTGGCGATAAGGCGGCGCAGGTGTTGACAACTGGCTTACTGTTTCTCTCGGCCCTTTTGTCTTGGGTGGTGTTTCTAACCTTTGATGGTCACACCGAAAGCATTCAACTCTTGCGTTGGATTGAAAGTGGGACGTTATCTACGGATTGGGCCATCCGAATGGACCGCCTGACGACAATCATGTTGATTGTGATCACCACGGTGTCCGCCTTGGTGCATCTCTATTCCATCGGCTATATGGCCCATGATGAGCATTTCCGTGAGGGCGAAAGCTACCGCCCACGCTTCTTTGCTTATCTGTCCTTCTTTACCTTCGCCATGCTGATGCTAGTGACCTCAGATAACTTGCTGCAACTATTTTTTGGGTGGGAAGGGGTTGGAGTGGCATCCTATCTTTTGATTGGCTTTTATATCCGCAAGCAAAGCGCGGGTGCGGCGGCGATAAAGGCCTTTGTGGTTAACCGTGTTGGGGACTTTGGTTTTTTACTAGGAATTTTCGCGCTTTATCTGGTGGCCGATAGCATCAAGTTTGATGACATTTTCCTGATTGGTCCTGAGCTGGCGGCGATGGAATTGCATTTTCTCTGGCGCGATTGGAATGCGGCCAATTTGATTGCGTTCCTTTTGTTTGTTGGAGCCATGGGTAAATCTGCTCAGTTGATCCTGCACACTTGGTTACCAGACGCGATGGAGGGGCCAACGCCCGTTTCAGCGTTGATCCATGCGGCTACAATGGTAACGGCTGGGGTCTTCTTGGTCTGCCGTATGTCGCCGATTATGGAATTTGCACCGGATACCATGAGCTTCATCGTATTTCTTGGTGCGTCAACTGCATTTTTTGCAGCGACAGTGGGCCTGGTTCAAAACGACATTAAACGCGTTATTGCTTATTCAACCTGTTCGCAGCTGGGCTATATGTTTGTGGCCGCCGGCTTAGGTGTCTATTCTGTTGCGATGTTCCACCTACTGACCCATGCTTTTTTCAAAGCCATGTTGTTCTTGGGGGCGGGTTCCGTGATCCACGGCATGCATCATGAGCAGGATATGCGGAACTATGGCGGTCTGCGCAAAAAAATGCCTTACACATTCTGGGCAATGATGATTGGCACTTTGGCAATTACCGGTGTGGGCATTCCTTTGACCCATTATGGCTTCGCAGGCTTTTTATCCAAGGATGCGGTGATTGAGAGCGCCTATGCGGGCACCATGGGCGGTTATGCTTTCTGGATGCTGGTGATTGCGGCGTTGTTTACCAGCTTTTACAGCTGGCGCCTAATGTTCATGACCTTCTTTGGCAACTCCCGTGGCGATAAGCACACACATGATCAGGCGCATGAAAGCCCCAATGTGATGCTGGTGCCGCTTGCGGTCTTGGCTGTGGGAGCAATCTTCTCTGGCATGGTGTTTTACAAGCCATTCTTTGGGGATCACCATAAAGTTGAAGTGTTCTTTGGTATCGCGCAAGCCAGCGAAGCACAGAGCGCAGATCACGCAGGCTTCTCTTTGATTGCGCCAGCGCATGCAGCGAACACGGCTGATTCTGAGGCGCATGCCACAACAAATCAGAGCGATAAGCCTCAAAAATATGGCGATAAGTTGGGCAAGGGGGCAATTTACATGTCTCCAACTAATACAGTTTTGGATGATGCGCATCATGTATATTGGCTGGTGAAGGTCTCACCTTTCATTGCCATGGCTTTGGGCTTCATCACGGCTTGGCTGTTTTATATGACCAAGCTAAATCTGCCAGGGCGTGTGGCGGAAAGCAATCCTGTGCTGTATCGTTTCTTATTGAACAAGTGGTATTTTGACGAAATCTACGATGTGATCTTCGTACGGCCGGCACAATGGATGGGTCGCACCTTTTGGAAATTAGGTGATGGCAAAATCATCGATGGTGGCATCAATGGATTGGCAATGGGGATTATCCCTTTCTTTACAAAATGGGCTGCCCGTATGCAATCTGGTTACATCTTCACCTATGCTTTTGGCATGGTTATCGGTATCGCAGTTTTGGTCACTTGGGTGACCATTGCGGGAGGTAAGTAATGAGCAACCTTCTGAGCCTCGTCACCTTCATTCCCCTTTTTGCAGCTGTCATTCTGGCGCTTCTGGCGCGTGGCGACAATGAAGATTCTAAGCGTAATGTGAAATACCTAGCACTTGCTGCAACGGTCTTTACCTTTGTGGCCTCGCTTATGGTGTTGTTTGGATTTAACTCCAGTGATACCGGCTTTCAGTTTGTAGAAGAACACAGCTGGTTTCTGGGCATGCAGTATAAAATGGGTGTGGATGGTATCAGCGTTTTGTTTGTGATGCTGACGACCTTCACCATGCCTTTGGTGATTGCAGCGTCGTGGAATGTGAGCCACCGCCTTAAGGAATATATGATTGCCTTTTTGGTGTTAGAAACTCTGATGATCGGTGTGTTTTGTGCGCTGGATCTTGTGTTGTTTTACATGTTCTTTGAGGCAGGCTTGATCCCTATGTTCCTGATTATCGGGATCTGGGGCGGCAAAGCGCGGATCTATGCTTCGTTTAAATTCTTTCTCTATACCTTCCTTGGCTCTGTTTTGATGCTGGTGGCGATGGTGGCAATGTTTGCGGATGCCGGCACCACTGACATTGTTGTGCTTTTGACCCATAACTTCGGCTCTGAAACACTGGATGTCTTTGGCTTCCAGATCCTTGGCGGTGCGCAAACTTTGATGTGGATCGCCTTCTTCGCCTCTTTTGCAGTGAAAATGCCGATGTGGCCTGTACACACTTGGTTGCCAGACGCGCATGTTCAAGCACCCACTGCGGGCTCTGTGGTGCTGGCGGCAATCTTATTGAAAATGGGTGGTTATGGCTTTCTGCGCTTTTCGTTGCCAATGTTCCCAGTTGCCTCAGATCTTTTGGCGCCCTTGGTGTTTTGGCTTTCCGCGATTGCGATTGTTTATACGTCCTTGGTGGCTTTGGCCCAACAAGACATGAAAAAGCTGATTGCCTATTCATCGGTGGCGCATATGGGATATGTAACCATGGGGATTTTTGCGGTCAACCAACAAGGTGTGGATGGGGCGATCTTCCAAATGATCAGCCACGGCTTTATCTCTGGTGCATTATTTCTCTGCGTCGGGGTCATTTATGACCGGATGCACACTCGCGACATCGACGCCTATGGCGGCTTGGTGAACAGGATGCCGAGCTATGCGTTGATCTTTTTATTCTTCACCATGGCCAATGTGGGCTTGCCAGGAACCTCTGGGTTTGTGGGGGAGTTCCTGACGCTGATGGGTATTTTCCAAGTTAATACTTGGGTCGCTCTTTTTGCAGCCTCCGGAGTAATTCTGTCTGCAGCCTATGCACTTTGGCTTTATCGGCGGGTAGTTTTAGGAGATCTGATCAAAGAGAGCTTAAAATCCATCACAGATATGGGACGGCGAGAGAAGATGATTTTCGCCCCTCTCGTTGTGATGACCCTGCTCTTGGGTGTCTATCCTGCGCTTGTACTTGATATCATTGGGCCGTCTGTTGCGGCTTTGGTTGAAACCTATCACAGCAATGTGGCCGCTCATGGTATAGTGAGCACGGCTGCATCAACTGCGTCCCAGTAAAGGGGAATTGGGAAAATGATCGCGTCTGATTTTTCGACTGTTCTACCTGAGGTTCTTCTGTCGCTCTATGCGATGCTGGCTTTAGTTATTTTTGTCTACACCGGCAAGGACAAACATGCGGTCTTTTCCATGTGGTTGACCAGCGGTGTGTTTTTGCTGCTGGCGGCCATTATAGGTCTGAGCAATGCGCCTGACTCAACTTCCTTCAACGGGATGTTTGTGGATGACAGCTTTGCGCGTTTTTCCAAGGTTGTGATTTTGCTGTCGGCGGCCATTGTGCTGGTGATGGGGCAAGATTACGCTGCCAAGCGTGATATGTTGAAGTTTGAATATCCATTGCTGGTCGCCTTGTCGGTGGTTGGCATGATGGTGATGGTCTCTTCGGGCAGTCTTTTGACCCTCTATATGGGCCTTGAACTGCAATCATTGGCGCTTTACGTGATCGCGGCCTTCCGCCGTGACAGTGCAAAATCTACCGAAGCGGGTTTGAAATACTTTGTGTTGGGGGCCTTGTCCTCCGGTCTGCTGCTCTATGGAGCGTCCTTGGTCTATGGCTTTGCGGGCACCGTGGAGTTTGCAGGTATCATGCAAGCGACGCAGGGCGATAATCTGTCCATTGGTCTGTTGCTGGGATTGGTCTTTGTTATCTCTGGCATGGCGTTCAAAGTGTCTGCCGCACCGTTTCACATGTGGACGCCAGATGTTTATGAAGGCGCGCCAACTCCAGTGACTGCATTTTTTGCCACAGCGCCTAAGATGGCGGCCATGGGCTTGTTTGCCCGTGTGGTGCATGATGCCTTTGGTGGTGTTATTGGCGATTGGCAGCAGGTTGTGGCGGTTTTATCCGTAATCTCCATGTTCTTGGGCGCTGTGGCTGCAATTGGTCAACGTGACATCAAACGTCTGATGGCCTATTCTTCCATTGCCCACATGGGCTTTGCGCTTATGGGGTTGGCCTCGGGTACCGCCTTTGGTGTTCAAGCGATGCTGATCTATATGGCGATCTATGTGACGATGAATATTGGTATGTTTGCTTTTATCCTTACGATGGAGCGTGAAGGACGCCCGGTCAGCGATATCGCGTCGCTGCATATGTATTCCAAACAAGAGCCACTTAAGGCGCTTTGCGTGGCTGCCTTGATGTTCTCAATGGCTGGTGTTCCGCCTCTTGTGGGCTTTTTCGGCAAGTTTTACGTTCTGCGCGCGGCCTATGAGGCCAATATGGCGTGGTTGGCTGTTGCGGGTGTTCTGGCTTCTGTGATCGGTGCGTTCTACTATATCCGCATCGTCTATTTTATGTATTTTGGTGAGGTGTGTGAGCCGTTGGATGCCAACCCTGCGCGCAGATTGCATATCATCCTGGTGGTTTCTGCCGCTTTGATGATTGCTGGGACGTTCTTCAGCCTGTTTGGTATTGAGAGTTTGGCGCAAACTGCAGCGGACTCTCTTGCAAATTAATTTACCAGTTGGCGTGAGCGCCACGATTGTTGACCGGGCCAGCTCCACTATGGATCTGGCCCGGTCCTATGATGGGGTCGAGGGTTTTCCGCACTGGATTATGGCCCGCTCCCAAACCCAAGCGCGGGGCAGGCAGAGACGGTCATGGCTAAGTGCGCAAGGGGCTTTTGCTGCCAGCCTGGTGATTCAACCCAATTGCCCGCCTTCGATGGCAGCTCAACGATCTTTTGTTGCGGCCTGTGCGTTGCGCCGGGCGCTTGCGACCTACGTTGATCCCAATCTTCTGACCCAAAAATGGCCCAATGATGTGTTACTTCAGGGAGGCAAAGTTGCTGGTATTTTGTTGGAATCCTCTGGCTCTGGATTAAACGTTGAACGGCTGACCATTGGGATTGGCGTAAATCTGGGCCATGCGCCTAAGGATGTGCCCAACGCCAGCTTTGCGCCCGTGAGTTTGGCGGATGTGACAGGCCAGACGGTGCCTGTTGAGACCTTTCTTGAGGTTTTGGCCGCTGACTTTGCAGCAGTTGAGTTTAAGCTGGTTAAGCAAGGCTTTGCCGATATTCGTGCCGAATGGACCGCGCATGCTGCCCGTTTGGGGCAAGTGATCACTGCCCGAACCAGCCGAGAGACCCATACGGGCATCTTTGAGGGGCTGGACCAGGATGGAAACCTGCTACTGTTGACGCCGAGCGGTAAGAGGGTCATACCCGCCGCTGACGTCTATTTTTAAGGCTTAAGCTATGCTGCTCACAATCGATTGTGGAAATACAAATACCGTTTTCGCTATTTGGGATGGTGAAAAATTTATTGCCAATTGGCGGATTGCGACGTCCCATAAGCGTACGGCTGACCAATATTATGTTTGGTTGAAAACACTCATGAACCTAGACAGTATCGATAATGAGATTGATAAAATGGTCATTTCGTCAACTGTTCCTCGCGTTGTGTTTAATCTTAGGGTCTTAGCGGATAAATATTTTGGCACTCGGCCCTTGGTTGTAGGTCGTTCCGATTGCCAATTACCAATTGCGGTACGGGTCGATTCTGGTACAGCTGTGGGTCCTGACCGTTTGGTTAATTCTGTGGCTGGGCATAATTTGTTTGGTGGTGATCTAATTATTGTGGATTTTGGGACGGCTACTACATTTGATGTGGTAGACAGTGATGGCGCCTATATCGGTGGGTGTATTGCTCCGGGCGTGAATTTGAGCTTGGAAGCATTGCACCAAGCCGCCGCCGCCTTGCCTCATGTAGATATATCGAAGCCGCAAAGTGTGATTGGGACTAATACAGTTGCCTGTATGCAATCAGGCGTATTTTGGGGCTATGTGGGGCTTGTGCGTGAAATCTGTGACCGTATTAAAGCTGAGCATGACCGCCCGATGAAAGTAATCTCAACTGGTGGTCTCGCGCCACTGTTTCAACAATCAGTTCATCTTTTTGATGCGTTCGAAGATGAGCTGACGATGCACGGCTTGACCGTGATCCATCAATTCAACAAGGAAATTTGATGAGCCAAAATCGTTTAATGTATCTTCCTCTCGGCGGTGCCGGTGAGGTGGGAATGAATTGTTATGTCTATGGCTATGGGCCACGTGATAAAGAACGATTGATTGTCGTAGATCTGGGGGTCACATTCCCAGATATGGATGGCTCCCCTGGTGTAGATTTAATTATTCCTGATATTACCTGGCTTGAAGCCCGGAAGGATCGCATTGATGGGGTGTTTATTACTCACGCCCACGAAGACCATGTAGGGGCTGTTGGCCATACGTTCAAACATCTGGGCGTGCCGATATATGCTCGTGCCTTCACAGCTAATATAGCAAGGCGGAAACTGGAAGAGCATGGCGTGGCAGAGAATGCCGTGACGGTTATGGGGGTTTGGCCCGATCAAGTGAAACTTGGGCCCTTCAAAGTTGGATTTTTGCCTATCAGCCACTCAATCCCGGAGAGCTCTGGTCTTGTGATTGACACGCCTGATGGCCGCATTGTTCACACGGGTGACTTCAAACTCGACCAAACCCCGCTTGTTGGTGAGGGCTGGGATCCCGTGCTTTGGGGTGAAATTGCCAAGCTGGGCGTGAAGGCTTTGGTCTGTGATAGTACCAATGTATTTTCGCTTTCTCCGGGCAGATCAGAGTCGACCCTTGGTGACAACATCACTGAATTGGTTGCGTCTGCTAATCAATTGGTTATTGCTACAACTTTTGCCAGCAATGTGGCTAGGGTTAAGACCTTGGCTGAGGCGGGCCGTAGGGCAGGTCGTTCCATTTGTCTAATGGGCCGAGCGATGAATAAAATGGTCGAGGCCTCGCTTGAAACTGGGGTTTTAACTGATTTCCCGCCAGTTATTAGCCCAGAGGAAGCTTTGGACATACCTCGTGGCAATCTGATGTTTCTGGTAACAGGTAGTCAAGGTGAACGTCGTGCAGCCTCTGCGCAATTAGCAAATGGTAAATATCGGGGCCATAAATTAAAGGAAGGTGATTTATTTCTTTTCTCCTCCAAAACCATTCCGGGCAACGAGCGGGGTGTGATCAAGATCATTAACCAACTGTCTGAGATTGGTGTGGATGTGGTTGACGATGATACTGGTGCCTATCACGTATCTGGGCATGCTAACCGTCCAGACCTTGAGGCGATGCATGCGTTGATGCAGCCACAAATTTTGATCCCTATGCACGGTGAGCATCGCCATTTGCGTGCACATGCAAATTTGGGCAAGGCAAAAGGCTTGGCGTCAGTTGTGGCTGTGAACGGAATGGTGATAAACCTCTCTGGCAATAAGCCAAAGGTTGAAGAATTTGTTGAAACTGGCAGGGTTTATATAGATGGTTCTGTGCAGATAGGTGCTTTGGACGGCGTTGTTCGTGATCGCATCCGCCTGGCGCTGAACGGCCACATAATGGTCAGTGTGATATTGGATGATGATGGACCCTTGGGAGAACCTTGGTGCGAAATTAAAGGCCTACCAGAAATTGGTAACAGCCGTGCAAGTTTGACCGAAGTATTGGAAGAAGATCTAAATCAATTCATGATGCGGGCTGGCCGTAAAACCCTAGGTGATGACAAAAAACTTGAAGATGAACTGCGTCGAATTACGCGACACTCAGCGCATTCAGAGATTGGCAAAAAACCTGAAGTTACTGTGGTGATCAGCCGTTTGTCATAAACGTCAGCCTTTTTTTAAAAAATGGCCCGATACTCTATATTATGATGGTAGGGGCATTTATCAAAACAGTTACCGAGCAGATGTTATAAAAATACCTGCCTTTTGGACAACAAAAGGCAGGTACATTTTCTTCTAAGATTTACAACTCGGTTGCGCCAGATATTTTTATATCATCCTCTGTCTGTTCAACGGCAAGATCTTTAATTTCGGATGTTGGATCTGGCATTTCATCACCCTCGGGAATATCACCTGCAGCATTTGGGTTTTTGCCCTCAGAAATCAAACGTTCAATAAAGCTTTGTGAAATAAAGTTTGGCATACCTTCATCGAGAATTGCCAGACCGTGATTGTTGCGGTTTCCGTTGGAGTTGTTATCGCGACCGCGACCACGACCGCCACGACGATTATCAGATTTCTCACGCTCTTGCTTTGGAAATTCAACCGCTGGTGGTTCCTGAATTTTTACCGCCTCAACGAGTTGGTCCGCCTGAGTATGCACAGGTGTAGGCACCACTTCGATTTTTGGATGTAGTTTTTCGGACTCTGGTTTTTTGTTTCGACCACCTCTGGTACGTTTGACTGTTGGTTTTTCACTTACTTCGGCAGTAGGAACTGTTTCGGTTACATTACCCGCCATTGCATGCCCTGCACGTGGAACTTCCATTTTGACCAGACGTTCAATATCAGCAAAATTTTTGTCATCACGTGGGGTGCAAATCATCATAGCAGTACCAAGCTTCCCAGCGCGGCCTGTGCGACCAATGCGGTGCACATAGTCTTCAGCATGGCTCGGAACGTCATAGTTGAACACGTGGCTAACATTAGGCACATCTAAACCACGTGCCGCAACATCAGAGGCGACCAGAAATCGTAACTCGCCAGATCTAAAGTTATCTAAAGTTTCCATGCGCTTGGACTGCTCCAGATCACCGTGGATGGGAGATGCATCAAGGCCATGTTTTTGCATGGACTTAGCTACT
>Ga0308012_10001814_pt1 | contig 11142 bp, 10 predicted proteins | sample Neamet179_FD_203133 | JGI IMG/M metagenome (GOLD analysis project Ga0308012, IMG submission 203133) | Marine microbial communities from water near the shore, Antarctic Ocean - #179 | ecosystem: Environmental > Aquatic > Marine > Unclassified | place: Southern Ocean | collected 2014-07-25 | reverse complement strand
CTCTCCCTAGGGAGAAGGAATCAAGCCGGAAGAGGGTGAAAACTCTCGGATGTTTTTTGTAAAAGCCACTTTCTGTCGCCGGATTATTAATCTTCACTTGTTGCGGCAACGATCTGTTGCATTTTGTTTTTCAACTCATCGAGGCCAAGATCGAACGCGGCGGAGATTTCCACAATATCAACTTGGCCAAGCTTGGCCCGGAACGTTTTCAGTTTTTCCGGCGCGGGCGCCTCGTCCATCTTGTTCGCGGCGACGAGGCGCGGGCGCTTGAGCAGCGCCGGGTCGTACAGTTCCAGTTCGGTGAGCAGTTGCCGGTAATCGTCCCATGGCTCGCGCTCGTCGGTGCCGGCCATGTCGATCAGCAGCACGAGCACGCGGCAACGCAGGATGTGCCGCAGGAACGCGTGGCCAAGGCCGACATTATCGTGTGCGCCCTCGATGATCCCCGGGATGTCGCACACGGTCAGGCGACTGTAATCGGCAAACTCCACGATGCCGATGTTCGGGTGCAGCGTGGTGAACGGGTAGGCGGCGATCTTCGGTTGCGCGGCCGAAATCGCACCGAGCAGGGTGGACTTGCCGGCGTTCGGGTAGCCGACGAGGCCGATCTCGGCAAGCAGCCGCAGCTCGAACCGGTAGTGGCCTTCCTCGCCGATTTCGCCATCCTGTGCGAATTGCGGCGCCTGGCGGGTCGAGGTGGTGAAATGCATGTTGCCCTTGCCACCGCGCCCCCCGGCGCACAGCACGAACTGTTCCCCGTGCTCCGTCAGGTCGGCGATGACTTCCGGCTCCTGCGGCATGGTCCCGGGCGACTCCTCCGGTACGGCTTCAAGATTGATCTCCAGCGCCTCCGCTTGGTCAAGCGAGCGGCGCAAGGGTACGTCCCGCTCCTCGGCGGTCGGTTCGGTCGGCGGGAGTTTCCAAATCATCGTGCCGCACGGCACCTTGACGATAAGTTTCTTGCCGCCGCGCCCGGTCTTGCCCTTGCCCTCGCCGCCGCGGCCGTCCTTGGCGTGGAGGTGAGGTGCGTAAAACTGGGCGATGAGATTATTGATGTCGTGGTCGGCCTGCAGGATGACATCGCCACCCTTGCCGCCGTCGCCGCCGCACGGCCCTCCCTTGGGCTGGAACGGTTCATGCGAAAACGCGAGGCAACCGTTGCCGCCCTTGCCGGCCCTGACTTGGACCTTGACTGAATCGACGAACATTGTTGTGTGGGATAGAGGCCCGGCGTTGGGGCCAGATCAAAACAAAAATGGCGAGGCCAATTGCCCCGCCATCCGAAATCGTGAGTGTGCCCGCTTAATTCGCGGTGGCTTCCCCGTCAACCACATTGACGCGGCGGCCGCCCTTGTCAAACTGCACATGGCCATCGGTCAGCGCGAACAGCGTCCAGTCGCGCCCCATGCCGACATTGCTGCCGGGGTTAAACTTGGTACCGCGCTGGCGAATAATAATATTACCGGCGATCACTGCTTGCCCGCCAAATTTCTTCACACCCAGCCGTTTGCTTGCGCTGTCGCGACCGTTGCGGGAACTGCCTTGTCCTTTCTTATGTGCCATGACTTATGCGCTGATTTTGTTAATCTTGATAAGGGAAAGATCCTGACGGTGACCGTTCTTGTTGCGATACCCTTTGCGTCGTTTCATCTTCCAGATAACGAGCTTTTTGCCTCGGGTGTGCTTGACCACTTCGGCCTCGACCTTGGCTCCCTCGATCGTCGGGGTGCCGATCTTCACTGAGCCGTCCTGATTCACGAGCAACACGTTATCAAGGGTCAACGCGCTTCCAGCCTCGTCACCGACACGGTTCACCTCAATGGTGGTGCCCTCGGTAACTTTGTATTGTTTGCCTCCGGTTTGAACTACAGCGTACATCTCAAAAAGGGCGGGAACTAGACCAGAGTCTTCACGCCGTGTCAAACTCTGTTATAGCTCTTTTTTTGTTTATTTTCCACGACTTTGGCCCGAACCGGCCTTGGCCGGCAAAAAAGCTTCCGCTTGGCCAAGTTTATAGTCCGGCCCGCATGAGAACTCCATTTGCTTGGCTGACAGGGCTTATTGCCTTTTTGCTTTGCTTCCCCGGCAGACGCCCTGGCCAAGGCCGCCGATCGGCCCAACATCATCTTTTTCTTGTCCGACGATCATCGTTGGGACCGCATGGGCTGCGCTGGGCATCCGTTTTTGAAAACGCCGACGATGGATCGCCTGGCCGCACAGGGGGTGCGGTTTAGCAACATGATCGTCACCATATCGATTTGCGCCGCCAGCCGGGCCACGGCTATGTTTGGACGGCTTATGACGGTGAACGTGGCTGGAACGACTCAGCCTTTCGAGGAACTGTTTGGGCCGCGGCTCAAGCAGTTCAGATTTCAGCACCCGCTTTGGCTCCTGCAAGACTGGCGCGAAGTGTTCGACAGCGCGGCGATTGTTCAGACGGGCGAAGTTGATGGCGAGAAGGTATTCGTTTTGAAGCTGTCCGCCAAGGGGGTTCCGACGCACACTCTACAGGTCAGCGCTGAGAGCGGGTTGGTCCTCAAGGAGCAAACGGTAGAGATTGCGCTAGGAGTTGGGCAGTTGCCCTTGGCGTATACTTACACAGACTACCGTGCTGTCGATGGCGTCATGCTGCCGTTTAAGATCGTGGCGAAGAGCCTGCAATCCGGCGAGATCTTCACCCAGTTCGAAAGCGCAATATCTTTGGACGAACTAAACGACGACGAGTTTCGACTGACTCCACCTTCCGATTGATCGGACCGCCCTTTCATCTTGAACGGTTCACCACTATGATAGGCTAACGAGTGAACCGCTTATTGGCGCTTCCTTATGATAACAGAAGAGGCTTGGGGAGGGAGAAACATGGGCCGCTAGGACTGGGTGCACTTTATTCATTTCTCGTTAGCCAAGCTGTTGACCGCACGGATTTTCCGTTCAGTTTTTTGTCTGTGCAAACGCTGCTCCTAACGCTGTATATGATGTTTGCAATTAAAAATCGTTTTAGCTCAGTAAACATAGAGTTTGTTTTGAGAACGATTGACTTGTTGTCGCTTGGCCGGAGTGGTAGCAGTGCGGTTTGAACACATCCCGTTTCATTTGCCTTTGGCTTGTAGTCGCCGTCATTTCGTTGAATTCGTTCACGGCGCTTGGTCAGGCGTATTCACGCGCTGAGCTGCCGCCGTTGCTTGAATTACTAGATGGTCGTAAAGTTAAATCCCACGGTGAGTGGGAAGAGCGCCGCGAGGAAGTCCGATCGTTGCTCATCAAATATTTCATCGGCAGTTTTCCCGTCGAGATACCGCAGATTGTCGGGGCCAAAGTCACCAGCGAAAATGTGCACGAGGACGGCTCCACTCGGCGGCGAATTCGTATTACGCTGGCCACGCCAAACCGTGTCGCGTTCGAGATGGCGCTTTGGCTGCCTAAGGGCGATGGGCCATTTCCGCTGTTGCTGACCGCGCCTCGGTTTTATCAGCGTTACTGGGGTGAGGATGCGCTGAAACGCGGCTACGCCGTCTGTCTCTTTCCAGGCGTGGACAGTCACCACCGCGAGGCTGATTACCGAGGCTACGACAGTATTTGGCAGACCTTCCGCAAGGAATATCCAAAGGCCACCTGGACGGAGATCAGCACCAAGGGCTGGCTGGCCAGTCGCTGCATCGATTATCTTCTGGGTGATCAATCCATTGCCGAAATTGATGCTGACAAAATCGCGATCATCGGGTTTTCACGTTACGGCAAACAGGCGATGATTGCCGGCGCTTTCGATGAGCGCATTACCTGCGTCGTCGCCCGCAGTCCGGGTTCCCCCGCGTCCTGCCCCTACCGGTTCACCAGTCGTAACACCTACGCCGAGGCACCATCCGATTTTCCAAGTGAATGGTTTCTTCCTTCATTGCGCGACTTCACCGGACGCGAGAATGAACTGCCGATCGACGCCCACGGCTGGTATGCGTTGATCGCACCGCGCCACTGTCTCATTCACACCGCGCACAACGACGGCTCCGAGCCGACCTTTGCCGTCGAGAAAGCCTACATCGAGGGCCGCTCCGTCTATCGGTTTCTTGGGGCGGAGCAAAACCTGCGGATTGATTATCGCACTGGCGGCCACTCATCCGGCCCGCCGCCGGAACAGGTCAGCCGGGCTGATCGGCAGCGTAATCTCGATTGGGTGGATCTGGCTTTTGGCCGCGGCTTGACCAAGCAAGGGGAGTTTCCCGAGCAATTGATCCACGACTTCGACTGGGAACAGTGGCGCAGCCAGCAAAATGAAGCCAGCTTGGCCATCCCCAAGGACGTTCCCGCCATCGAACGCATCAAATGGTCGCTTGGCCAAGCACCGAAAACTTTGCCGCCGGTCGACCAAGAGGGATTTCTTACCGACGCCGAGTCGAGTTTGATGACGCACGACCGCTGGACGCCCAGGGGCGTGCGCCGGGTACCGATCCGCTTTGGCCACGGCGTGCGCGGCAATCTTTATTTCAAAGACGGAGCGCCGACGCCCATGCCGGTGGTCGTTTGGCTTCATCCGCTCTCCTATCACAGCGGCTACAACGAGGGTTATGGCGTGGAAGGCACAACGGTTTATCAACGGCTGGCTGAGAACGGTTTCGCTGTCATCGCCTACGATCAATGTGGTTTTGGCCTGCGACTGCTCGAAGGTCGTGACTTTTATAAAAACCACCCGAGCTGGTCGAAGCTTGGCCGGATGGTGATGGACGCCCGGGCTGCTGTGAGTTTCGCCGTCGAGGGAAGGGGTGCAGCAAAAAGCGCGATCCCCGAGTTCGACACCAAGCGGGTATTCCTGCTCGGATATTCAAGCGGCGCGCTGACTACGATGTATGCCGGTGCGCTCGATGATCGCGTCGCTGGTGTGGCCTGTTTCAGTGGCTGGACTCCCTTGCGAAATGCCGGCAATGCCAGGGCGACCGGCGGCAACAGGCGCCTCTGGGAACTGCACGCGTTGCAACCGCTCCTTGGCCTCTTCGATGGACGAGAGAGCGAAATACCTTTCGACTACGATGATGTACTTGGTCTGGTGCTTCCGAAACCATGTTTGGTTGTCACACCCAGGCGCGATCGCTTTGCCGATTTCAACGCGGTAGCGGAAGTCATCGATCGGCTCCGGTCGGCTAGGCCGCGTATCGCCAAAGGCTCACTCGCCTGGCTTGCCCCAGACGATACCAACAGATTTCAAGCCGATCAGCACCAGGAATTCATCAACTGGACAAAGACCCTGGAGTAACCATTTGGCCAGGCGCCTGGCTCACTTTCTTTTATTGCGCTTCTTGTGAAGGCGCGGGGGGAGTTTGGTGTTGTCGCCCATTTTTTTGAGGAGGAATTCGCGGGTGACACCGGTGTTGGTCATCAGTGCGTCCAGTTGTTTTTGGGTGGTGGCGATTTGATTTTTATAGCCCGGCTCAGCGGCTTGGTTGTACATCTCGGTGGGGTCTTCCTGTAGGTCGTAAAACTCGACTGCCTCGGTGTCAGGGAAACGGATCAGCTTGTATCGCTCAGTGCGGATGCCCCAATGCTTGGGGGAGCGGTTGTAGTAGGCGTAAAAAATCGACTCCCGCCAGTCGGCCGGTTCGACGCCCTGCAGCAGTGGCCGGAGGCTCACGCCCTGCATCACGCTCGGGATGTTCATGCCGGCGTAGTCCAGCATGGTTGGGCCGAAGTCGATATTCATGCCGAGTTTGGAACTTTCGCTGCCGGCTTTGATCTCTTTTGGATACCGGACGATAAACGGCATCTTGAGTGACTCCTCGAGAATGAGCCGCTTGTCGTGCATATTGTGCTGGCCCAGCCAATAGCCCTGGTCGCTGGTGTAGATGATGAGCGTGTCATCCAGGATGCCTTCGGCTTGCAGATGGTCGAGTACACGCTTGACGTTGTCGTCTATCGCGGCGACGCAGCGTAGGTATTTGTGGATGAGATGCTGGTAGGCGAGCGAGCGTCGCTCGGCAGGATCGGAGGAGTGCTTAGCCAGGTAGTCCTCGTAAACGAGGTAAAAACTTTTCGGTCCTTCGGCGTCGTACATGACGGAGTAATGCTTACCTTTGAGCAGGGGACTGGTCTTGGTGATGTCCTCGTGCAGGCTGGGCGGCTCGGGAATCTTCACGCCCTCGTGCAGCTTGGCCCATCGCTCAGGGTACTCGAAATACTCGTGTGGCCCCTTGAAGTGCAGGCTGAGGTAAAACGGCTTTTCCTTGTCGCGTTGCTTCAACCATTTAAGCGCCCAGTCGGCGTAGCGATCGGCGTAGTAACCCTCATACTTTTCCTGACTGCCATCGGGGCGGTGCAGTGTTGGGTTGAAGTAGCTGCCCTGGCCAACGGTCACCGCGTAGTCGCCGACGCCGCGCGGGAACTGCTGCATGTGCCACTTGCCGACGACGCACGTCTCGTAGCCGCTGTTGGTCAGCTCGCGGATGTAGCTTGGGGCGTTGGGCTTGAGGCGGCAACCGAGGTTGAGCGCGCCGGTGACGTGTGAATATTGGCCGCTGATAATGCTGGCGCGGCTGGGCGAGCAGATGGAGTTGTTGCAGCAGACATTGGTGAAGCGCATGCCCTCGGCGGCGAGCCGGTCGAGGGTCGGCGTGTGGCAGTAATCCTTGAGCCACGAGCCATACGCGCTGATCGCCTCGGAGGCGTGGTCGTCGGACATCATGAACAGGATATTCGGGCGCTTGGCCGCCTCGGCGGGCGCTTGGCCAAGCGCAAACAGGCATGCGGCGAGAAGGGGGATGATATTTTTCATGTGAATGCCGCCGCCGAAGTACCATCCTCACGGGCCGGATTGAAGGCTAAAATTGGTGTTTCCGTTGATGTTTGACTCTATCAAAATGGCCGTGATAACCTCCCGGCCACTTTTTCAGATCATGGAAGCGCTGTTACATCAGCCGGTTCTGGTACTGAACCGGCTTTGGCAGGCCGTAAACATCTGCTCCGCCCGCAGAGCCTTGACGCTGCTCTTCGAGGGCAACGCGCAGGTCGTGCACAGCGAGGACGGCGACTTCAACACGTTCGGCTTTCACCAGTGGGCCGATCTTTCCGAGGAGAAACCCGATCCCGAGAGCATCCATGGCGTGAGCATCAAGCTGCGTTTGCCGCGTGTGATTCTGCTGATGGTTTACGATCGCGTGCCTCGCAAGGAGGTTAAGTTCACCCGGCACAATATTTTTCAGCGCGACAAAAACACCTGCCAGTATTGCGGTAAAAAATACGACACGAAAGACTTGAACCTGGATCACGTCGTGCCGCGACAACAGGACGGCCCGACCTCGTGGGAAAACATTGTCTGCTCCTGTGTCCCGTGCAACTCGCGCAAGTCCAACCGCACGCCGGAGCAGGCCGGGCTGCTCTTGGTTCGCAAGCCGCGCAAGCCGCGCTGGCATCCGTTCATGCAGGTGCGCTTCAGCCTGCACTACCACGAGAGCTGGCGGCACTTCCTCGACATGGCCTACTGGAACGTGGAACTGGGCGAAGATTTGCAGTAGCCTAGCAGTCGGCCGACTTGGCCGACTCGATCAGCTTCCAGAATTCCGGCGTCTCCTCCAGCACGCGATCCTCCCCGCCCGGCAGCTTGTTGCGGAAGAGAAAATCCCGGAGATGTTTCTTCGCGTGCAGGATGCGGTGAATCAGCACCCCCAACTCGTGCCGCTCGAAGTACACCCGGTAACTGCTGAGCCGGAAACGGAACAGATGCCGCCCGTCGCGATTGAGGCGGCCGAAGCTGTCCATCTCGTCGCTGCGGACGTCGTTGGGCAGGCCGCGAAAATCCCCGAGAATCTCCAACTGCAGCTCCTTGGGCAGCGTGCCCAGCTCGGCGGCGGCGGTGGGAGTGAAGATGATTTGAAACGGTGTCATGGGCTTTGTCGGCCGCAGTGTCGGCGAGATGGTAGCGCGTACGAGAATTGAACTCGTCTTTCCGCCTTGAGAGGGCGGCGTCCTAACCGATAGACCAACGCGCCTCGCCGTGGCCCGGCTTTATGCCGAAACTCCCCCCGCCAAGTCAATCCGAAAGAGTCTTTGGCTTGCGTCCCGGCGCTCCCCAGTCGTTCAGTTGCCGCTCGGCCTCGCTCGGCGTTGGGGCCACCCCGAGGCGTTCCATTGCCTCTCCCACTAGATAAAATGACCCGGCGACGACCACAAACGGCTCGGTCGCGCACCACTCCAGCGCTTGGCCAAGCGACTCGGCAACCTCGACCGCCGCCGCCGGATTGGCGGCTTGGCACGCCACCACGAAACTGTCCGGCTTGGCCGAGCGGGCGCTGCTTACCGGCGACAAAACGATTCGCTTGGCCAAGGTTGTCAACTCGGCGCAAAACCCCGCGCCGTCCTTCTCGTCCACCATGCCGAGAATGAAAACCGGCGAGTCGGCGGAAAACCCGTCCGCCAAAGCCTGCCGCAGCATTGCTGCGGCCTCGGCGTTGTGCGCGCCGTCGAGCAGTACCGTCTGTTCGCCGCGCCGGATGACCTGCAGTCGCCCCGGCCAATGTACCTTTGCCAAGCCGGCGCGAATCGCCCTGGTCGGCACCGGCAACTCGCCCTGCAATTGCTCGACCACCGCCTTGGCCAAACTCGCGTTGATTTGCTGATGCCGCCCGAGCAGCGGCAAGTCGGCGGTGGACTCCGCTTGGCCTAGCTCGATCAGCTGCGCGTCTTGCCTCGCCGCTTCGGCGCGGATCACTGCCAGCGCCTCCGGTTGAGCGGCCGCCGTCAGCGCCGGGATGCCGGCCTTGATGATGCCGGCCTTCTCGGCGGCGATCGCCGCGTGTGTTTCGCCGAGCCAGCGCGTGTGGTCGAGCCCGATGTTGGTGATCACGCTGGCCAGTGGTGTGACGATGTTCGTCGCGTCGAGCCGGCCACCCAAGCCGGTTTCCCACAGCACGATGTCGCACGACTGCTCGGCGAAATGGCACAGCGCTGTAACCACCGCCACCTCGAAAAACGTCGGCCCTTGGCCCTCGGGAAATCCCGCCGCTGAGTCGTGAAGCTGCGCCGTCAGCCGGGCGAGCGCCCCCTCCGGGATCAACTCGCGGTTCACCTGCATCCGCTCGCGGAACGACACGAGGTGCGGCGAGGTGAACAGCCCCGTACGCAGACCGGCCTCGCGGTAAATCGACTCGAGCATCGCACAGACCGAGCCTTTTCCGTTGGTGCCGGCGACATGGATAAAACGCAACCGCTTGTGCGGCGAGCCGGCCAACGCGGCGAGCCGGCGGGGGTTGTCCAGCCCCAGCTTCGAGCCGAACAGGGTCAGCTCAAGCAGATGTTGAATGGCTTCGGAATACGTCACGATGCGCGGGGGAGTCTCAAGACCTAACTTTCAAGTTTCAAGCGCATTACTCAAAACTTGAAACTTGAAACTTGAAACCATCCGCGAAACCATTCCCACCGGTGATATCCATTCGGAACATTATTTTTTCAGCGCTGCTGCTCCCGCTTGGTCAGTCGGTGGCCGGGGAGGCCAAGCCGGCGCCCGCGTCCGGTGCGGTAATTAAGCGCGAGTTCCGCGAATTGCTTGAGCTCGACGACAAGGTTCACGACGAGGTTGATGTATGGATTCGCAGTAATGCGAAGCTGACCGCGAAACAGGTCGGCATTGATCCCGGTTCGCTCGATTTGCAGGTGCGCAACCGGCTGAGCAAGGTCGGCGAGGCTTACAAGGCGTTTCTCAACCGCCACTCCGGCCACGTCCGTGCGCGGCTAGCGTACGGCAGTTATTTCAGCGACATCAACGAGATCGACAAGGCTATGGCGCAGTGGAAGAAGGCTCTTGAGCTTGCGCCGAAAAACCCGGTCGCGTGGAATAATATTGGGAAAGCGTACGGCAAACAGGGCAGGATTGCCGAGGCGTTCCGGCACTTCGGCAAGGCCGCCGAACTCGCTCCCAAGGAGGCGCTCTATTATCGCAATCTCGCCACGCTAATTTTTTCGTACCCCGACGACGCGGCGCGCTACTACCTTATTGACGGCAGCCAGATCGTACCCAAGTCGCTTGAGCTTTTCAAAAAAGCGCGAGCGCTCGACCCTAAAAATTTCACCCTCGCCACCGACGCTGCCTTGGCGCAACTGGGCACGCAGCCGTTCGAGGCCAAGGCTGCACTCGCCGCGTGGAACGACGCCCTCGCGATCGCGCCGTCGCCGGTCGAGGCGGAGGGTGTGCGGATTCATCTTGCCCGCATCCACGCGCACCTTGGCCAAGTGGACGCCGCACGCGCTCTCCTGGCCAAGGTGAACGAAATACATTATGCCGAACTCAAGGCGGGCATCCTGCGGAAACTCGAGCCGCCGCCGCCCAAGCCGTGAGTCTGCCCGAAGCCATCCAGCCGGACGGTGCCACGCACGTGCGCTATCGCGGCAGGCGGTTGATTTATTTTGGCGGGTGCGACTACTATCGACTCGCGCACCATCCCAAGCTGCTCAAGGCCCACGCGCAAGGTGCCGCCCGCGACGGCCTCGGCACCGGCGCGTCACGGATGACCACCGGCAATCACCCGGCACACGACAAACTCGAAATGTCGCTGGTGAAGTTTTTTGGCAGCGATACCGCCACTGTTGTCGGCGACGGTTACCTCGCCAACATCGCGCTTGGCCAGGCGGCCAACGGTCGGTTCGACACGGTGTTCATCGATGAGAAGGCGCACATGAGCCTGAGCGATGCCACGCAATTTATCGGCTGCCCAGTGGTGCGCTACCGCCACTGCAATGCCGATGATCTGGCCAGGCGGGTGAGCCGTCGACGAGCGGCCAAGCGGGTGTTGCTGATGACCGATGGGGTCTTTGGCGCGACCGGGCGTGTCGCGCCGGTGGGCGACTTGGCCAAGCGGCTCGCGCGCTCAGCCACACTGTGGATCGACGATGCCCACGGCGCGGGCGTGCTGGGCGAGCGGCTGCGCGGCACCGCCGAGCAGTGTGGCTTGGACGGCCGGCGCGTGATTCAGTCGATCACATTCAGCAAAGCGTTCGGTAGTTTTGGCGGCGCGATCTTAGGGCCGCGCTGGCTGCGGTCGGCGCTGCTTGACGGCAACAACGTCGTTACCGGCAGCAGTTCGTTGCCAGCCGGCTTGGCCAAGGCCATGCTGGCGTCGCTTGAGTTGCTGCGGACCCGCCCCGCCTTGGCCAAGCGGCTCCGCCGCAACA
>Ga0308012_10001810_pt1 | contig 11161 bp, 10 predicted proteins | sample Neamet179_FD_203133 | JGI IMG/M metagenome (GOLD analysis project Ga0308012, IMG submission 203133) | Marine microbial communities from water near the shore, Antarctic Ocean - #179 | ecosystem: Environmental > Aquatic > Marine > Unclassified | place: Southern Ocean | collected 2014-07-25 | reverse complement strand
TAAAACGAATTTACTCCTTGTTGCTCGCTTTTTAAATAGAATAACTATAAGTCAAAGCTCGCGCCGCGATTAAATCCGTTTTAAATTGAATAAATTTTAACCCTGAAAGATCAACAGACCCTAGTGTAAGTAACCGGTATGATGTATATTAAAACCATAAAATATAAGGATTAATTTTTATGGTTTCCAGTTCTAATGTAAATACAAGCTCTATCGCAAAAGCCTTTATTACCATCGCTGCAATTTTTATCATCTTTGCAGGTATTAAAGCGGCGTCAAATATATTAGTACCTTTTTTATTATCGGTGTTTATTGCCATTATTTGTAACCCACTCATTAATAAAGCCAGTACTTTTAAAATACCAAAAATCATTTCAATTATTTTTGTTATTGTTGTTTTTGTTACAATGGCCGTTTTTATGGCTGGTTTAGTGGGGAGTTCGCTCAATGAACTTTCACAAAACATACCTCAATATAGAGAACAACTAAAAGAACAATTTGGTTGGTTAACTGATTTTTTTAGTCGTCATGATATCCAGCTTTCTTCATCGGTAGTTACCGAGTATTTTGATCCTGCAGCAGCGATGGGGTTAGCCGCAGAAATGCTGTCAAGCTTTGGCTCTGTAATGGCAAATTTATTTTTGATTATTTTAACCGTTGTGTTTATGTTGTTTGAGTCCTCATCTCTTCCTCATAAGTTACATTTAGCTTTAGATGATCCTCATAGGCGTTTAAAACAAATTGAGCGATTCTTATCTTCAGTAAATGACTATATTGCCATTAAAACCTTGGTAAGTATTGCTACGGGTTGTACTGTTTCATTCATGTTATGGATTATGGGACTCGACTTCTTTTTATTATGGGGGGTGTTAGCTTTTTTACTGAATTACATTCCTAATATTGGTTCTATTATTGCCGCTGTACCACCAATGACCTTAGCTATTTTACAATTAGGTATTGGAGAAGCAGGTATTATAGGTTTAGGCTTTTTTTCAATTAATATGATTATGGGGAATATAATTGAGCCGAGATACCTTGGTAAAGGCTTAGGCTTATCAACATTGGTCGTTTTTTTATCATTAATATTTTGGGGATGGTTATTAGGTACTGTCGGTATGCTACTCAGTGTTCCGTTAACAATGATATTAAAAATAGGTTTGGAAAGTTCACCTGAAGGTCGGTGGTTAGCCGTACTTTTGAGCGATGAAGATGAGCTGAGTAATAAATCAGAACACGTGTCGGAGAGTATTAGTTAAGTTTATTTATCGGTTCTATGCTTCTATTAAAAGTTGGATTGAAGTTAGATATAAAAAGAGTATAAAGACACTTATACTCTTTTCATATCTAACTTCAATGGGGAGCTATAAATTACTCTAGCGTTGTTGTTTGAATATGACTAAGTGAATTAATTCTGCTATTACTTAACATTACAAAACACATTTTGTATGCCAAATCAGCACCTCTTTCTGGCGATATAGCCAGATATTGCCAACGACAGTCATTTTCTCTATAAGTAATAAAGTTACTTTGTGCACGTTTAAACATATTTAATGCAGAGTAACGTCCATTTATTAATGCTTTTTCTTCTAAATTAAAGATGTGTAAATTTACCCAAGTTTGTAACTCTCTATTAATATTAGCAATAACACCATCTAAGCACCGAGACATTGAAGGTATTGATATATCTTTAGCATTTTTACATTCCTCGATACTTTTTGCGGCATATACAGAAGGAGTCACTAATAAGTTACATAAAAAAAGTGAGGTTAGCATTATTTTATTAAAAATCATTGTACCGTTATAAACTCTCGTTATGACACTTTTATCTATTAATAATTTAATAGTTAATAGTTAATAGTTAATAGTTAAGGTTTAGTCAATAAAAGCGATACTCAGTAATACTTTTATTCACTATTTTTTATTAAGCTATGCTGGTAATACTTTTTTGTAAGGTTTAACGGTAACTTTATGATAAACCCCTGCTGCCACATAAGGGTCCTGATCTGCCCAGGTTTGCGCAGCCGCTAAATTATCAAACTCTGCAACAATTAATGAACCGGTAAACCCAGCTTCACCAGGGTCTTCATTGTCTATGGCTGGACATGGGCCCGCTAACAATAACTTGCCATTGTTTTGTAAGTCTTTCAAACGAGCAATATGCTTATCGCGTACCGATAAACGTAAACTAAGCGATTCTTTAACATCTTCACTGTAAATTAAATAAAACATAATACGTATTCCTCTAGATAGTTTCGGCGCTAATTAACGTTAAAACGGGACTAAAAATAACTTTAGTAATTAAATAGCACTATTAATAAAACAATTTTAACGAATATACGCTTAATAGCCAGTTTATATTTACTTATCAGTGATCGATAAGAAAAATTACTCCATCTACATATAAGGATTACTCCTTAATCCAACACGTAATCGGTAAAAAGGTAATTGATTGTTATTCTTTATTATATACCCGTTCCACTTGAAGATGCTTGTTTCAGGAAGCTTGAGCGATTCATAATCAAGGCATATTTTTTATCAACGGTTACTCCCTTAAAAAGAAATGTAACGCAGGGAATGATTTGCTCAGTCTTCCCCAAGGGCTGGTTTAGAAGCGCTTTATGCTGCGTTATTGATTTTGAGAATGAACAACCATTCTCTACAATCAATGCCTTGCCTAAAGGCGTTTCTAATTCCAGCTGAATCCTGCATCTTCAAGTGGATCGGGTATATTTACTTTGTAGTGGTTTATTTGGTTAAGTTAATAGTAAGTTTTTTCAGTATGTTACATATATTATATTTTTTATTTATCTTGCTTGCATTTCGGTAAATCTGTCATAAGCTTTAAATCATTACATGTTTATAATAAATACGGATATTTTCTAATCATGATCAAATTCCCTAGCGACTTAACTATTGCTCATGTTGATGAGTATCAAGCTCAAATTATTCCCCTGATAGATGATCAAAATGTAATAAGCATTGATGACAGCGAATTAGTACGTATTGATACTATCGGTGTGCAATTTATCCTTGCCGTTATTACCTATGTTATTGCCCAAGGCAAAGAGGTTGAGTGGCAATTAAAATCTAAGGTTTTAAAAGAGAGTATTTATAAACTTGGTATCAAGGATACGATTTTATTGCAATACATTACAGAGTAGCACTTATGTCTTTCATAAAAGGTGTAGGTATCTAAAACTTTAAAGCATTAAAAGAAGAGGAAAAGAAGATGACAAAAGTGTTAGTTGTTGATGATTCAAACTCAATAAGAGACATGGTCAGTTTTACCTTAAAAAGTGCCGGTTATCAAACCGTCGAAGCTAAAGATGGTAAAGATGGTTTAAGTAAAGCTCAAACAAGTGATTTTGACTTAGTCATTTCAGATGTAAATATGCCCAACATGGACGGTATTAGTTTGTGTGCGGAGTTAAGAAAATTACCTAACTTTAAATTTACGCCAGTTTTGATGTTAACGACAGAAAGCTCTACCGATATGAAAATGCGTGGGAAAGCTGCAGGCGCAACAGGTTGGTTAGTTAAACCTTTTAATCCAGAAAAATTATTATCAACGATTAAACGTGTTGTTAAATAATACTGTTAACACAATATTCCCTTAAGTAACGTTTAAAGTACTTTGTCGCTACAACGTCAAGGAAGAGTAGGTAACCAGTTATGACTGTTGATTTATCGCAATTTATTCCAAGTTTTCTAGAAGAAAGCTTTGAAGGACTCGAGTTAATGGAGTCTGGACTATTGGATTTAGAATTGGGTGACAATGAAACAATTCACTCAATTTTTAGGGCTGCCCATTCTATTAAAGGTGGAGCAGGTACATTCGGTTTTGACAATGTAACCGAGTTTACACATTTAGTAGAAACACTACTTGATGAAATGCGAAATGGTCAACGAGAAATACACAGTAAAGATACAGAGATATTGCTTGAATCGGTAGATTGCATACGGTTATTAATTGAAGCTGCGCGAGACGAGCAAGATTATGATCATGACAAAATAGCTCAAACATCTAAACGCTTAACTGACACATTAGGCGAAGCTCAATTAATTGACGATGCTGATAGTACAAACAGTGTCGTTAAATGCCAAGGCTGTGGTTACACCATAACGTTTATACCTTCACACAGTTTAGCGCAAACAGGTAATGATCCTATTTTCCTTTTTAGTGCCTTAGCTGAGTTAGGCGAATTAACGGTATGTGCGAATACTGATGATTTACCCGCGTTGATGGATATAGATGCACAAGAACTCTATTTAAGTTGGCAATTAACGCTTATAACTGATGCTGATAAAGCTGAGGTTATAGAGATTTTTGAATGGGTAGAAGATGAATGTGTATTAACAATAGATTCACTGCCTAATATAGTAGATGAAGCACCTATTCAAACCTTAATTATTACTGAATCTTCAAATATTGAGACTGATATTGAATCAGATAAAACTGAAGTCTCAGAACAAAAAAACTCTCCTGACGCTATAATTAATCAACCCTTATCTACTAGCACTAAAGCGATAGTGGTTAAACAACCTGATAATGATGATAAGAAAAAAATCGTCAAAAATAAGGGGAAAGCAGATCTAGGTTCCATCCGGGTTGGTGTTGATAAAGTTGATAACCTAATCAATCTAGTTGGTGAATTAGTGATTACGCAATCTATGCTGTCAGAATTAGGTAATGATTTTGACATGGCCAATGTTGAGCGCCTGACGAGTGGTCTTGAACAACTATTACAAAATACTAAAGAATTACAAGAAAGTGTCATGCGTATTCGCATGCTGCCAATAAGTTTTGCTTTTAACCGATTCCCACGTCTTGTTCACGATTTAGCGATAAAGACCGGTAAGGCTATGGAATTAGTCATTAAAGGAGAGCAAACAGAATTAGATAAAACGGTCATGGAGCAAATTGGTGATCCGTTAGTTCATTTAGTGAGAAATGCAGCAGATCATGGTATTGAATCTAGTGATATCAGGGTGGCGAATGGCAAGCCTGAAAAAGGCACTATTGCATTAGACGCTTATCATCAAGGCGGTAACATTGTCATTGAAATTCATGATGATGGTGCAGGTATCGATACCAAAAAAGTATTAGAAAAAGCCATTGATAAAGGACTTATTGATGCCAATGCGACTCTAACCGATAGTCAAATCTATGATTTATTGTTTGAACCTGGTTTCTCTACGGCTGCAGCTGTTACCGATATATCTGGCCGTGGTGTGGGTATGGACGTAGTAAAGCGTAATATTCAAGCTTTAGGCGGTAGAATTCAAGTTGAATCAACCTTAGGTAAAGGTAGTACTTTCAGAGTGAATTTACCACTAACACTGGCCATCTTAGACGGGCAGTTAGTTAAAGTGGGCACTGAAACGTACATTATTCCACTACTCTCTATCGTTGAATCTTTACAAGTTGATAATAATCTCGTAAATCATGTTTCTGGTGATATGGTTCTCTATCGATTACGTGATGATAATGTCCCCATTTTGCCGATATATAAATTATTTAATTTAGAGGCTCAATGTACCGAAATAAATAATGCGCTAATGGTTGTTGTTGAAGCGGACGGACAAAAAATAGGGTTGATGGTCGATGATTTACTCGCTCAGCAGCAAGTGGTTGTTAAAAGTTTAAAAGATAACTACCAACATGTTGGGGGGATCTCTGGTGCTACAATTTTAGGGGATGGATCTGTCGCAATGATTTTAGATATACCCGGTATGATTAATATGGCGTTGGAGCAGGCTCAAAAAGCTCAGCGGCTTAATAATACTGGGAATAGTAGTCTAGTAGCGGAGAACTATGCATGAATATACAAGCAATGGCAGGAGATATTCCCGTTGAAGGAGAGCACTCTATTGAGGGGCTTGATTTTATTACCAGTGGTGATCAATACCTGACCTTTTTATTAGCAGAAGAACAATATGCCGTTGATATTTTATGCGTAGAAGAAATAAGAAGTTGGGAAAAGCCAACCATAATACCTAATGCACCTAGCTATATAAAAGGCGTTATTAATATGAGGGGGGTTATTGTGCCAATAGTTGACTTACGGCTTAAGTTTAATATTGGTACGGCTAATTATTTAGAAACAACCGTTGTTATTGTACTTACTTATGAAAGTGAAGAAAAATCACGCACTATTGGTTTTGTTGTTGATGCAGTTTCTGATGTACTTAACGTTGAGAGTGAAGAAATAAAGCCAGCACCTGCATTTGGTAGCTGTGTTTGTCAGCAATATATAGACGGCTTAATTAATAATGAAAATAAAGTCGTAACCCTACTTAATGTTGCACATTTACAACAAGTAGAAAAGCATATATTACATAAATAATATTTGTTTTAGGTTGTTAAGTAAACGATTAGTCATCAATACACTCTTTTGTTTAAAGGAAAAAACATGGCAGATATAGAACAAGAGTATCTCACTTTTATTCTTCAAGGAGAGGAATATGGTGTTGATATACTTTGTGTCCAAGAGATTCGAGTATGTAGTTCGGTCACTGAATTGCCTAATAAACCTAATTATATAAAGGGGGTTATCAACCTCAGAGGCGTTATTATCCCTATTATTGACTTACGTTTACGCTTTGGTCAACCCACTCTCGATTATGACGAGCAGACAGTCACTATTATATTACGCCAACAATCTAATACGAGCACGATGGTTGTAGGTATTGTAGTTGATGCCGTGTCAGACGTATACAAGTTTACCAATCAGGCCATACGTAAAGCACCCGCTTTTGGGAGCAGTATTGATAGTTGCTTTTTGAAAGGATTAGCCTCTGTAGATGAAAAACTTATTATCTTACTGGACAGTGACTCATTATTAAATGAAGACGATTTATACCAGATTAATGATAGTAATAACAATCAAAGTATTGACCTGAATAAAGCGTTATACATCGAATGATTTTAATTAAAAATAACGGCATAGGAAAATAACTTATGACTTCAAACCAAATAAGTTTAGTGCAAAAAAGTTGGGATAAAATATTACCTATAGCACCGAAAGCTGCAGCGGTATTTTATACGACTTTATTTGAAATGGACCCTTCATTACACGTATTATTTCCAGATGATATTATCGTTCAAGGTAATAAATTAATAGAGACATTAAGTTCAGTCATTACGTTACTTGATGAGCCTAATAAATTAAATATCGTCGTACAAAAACTAGCGGTCAACTACCTTAAGTTCGGTGCTAAGCCAGAACATTATGACACGGTTTGTGCAGCACTATTAAAAACATTAACTCAATGTTTAGCTACCGATTTTACAGCGGCCATGAAGAAAGCTTGGATAACTGTATATCAAACCTTAGCCACTACAATGATTACCGCCGCAAATAATGCACCCCCAATAACTCAGTCAGCAAAAGGATCTACCATGAGTAAAGATACCGAAATTTCAGTTGAACACGCTAAAGAATTGCAATTTGCAGATATGTTAGCTCAAAAAGAAGCACTTAATAAAGTACAAGCGGTGATTGAGTTCAACATGGACGGTACTATTATTACTGCGAATGAAAATTTTTTACATGCTATGGGTTATGATTTAGATGAAGTACAAGGCAAGCATCATAGTATATTTGTAGAGCCGAGCTTTAAAAATAGCCTCGAATATAAAGAATTTTGGGAAAAGCTTAATCGTGGTGAAAATGAATCAAAAGAATATAAGCGATTAGGGAAAGGGGGTAAAGAAGTTTGGATAGAAGCGTCTTACAACCCTATTTTTGATTTAGAGGGAACTCCCTATAAAGTTGTAAAATTTGCATCAGATGTTACGAAACAAAAATTATTAAATGCTGATTTTTCTGGACAAATTGAAGCGATTAATAAAGCACAAGCCGTTATAGAGTTTAATATGGATGGTACTATTATCACGGCTAATGATAATTTTTTATCTGCATTAGGTTACAGTTTAGAAGAAGTAAAAGGTCAACATCATAGTATTTTTGTAGAGCCTGATTATAAGAAAAGTATAGAGTACAGGTTATTTTGGGAAAGTTTAAATCGTGGGGAATATGAAACAAATGAATATAAGCGCTTAGGTAAAGGCGGCAAAGAAATTTGGATCCAAGCGTCCTACAACCCTATTTTAGATTTAAATGGTACTCCCTTTAAAGTGGTAAAATTTGCGTCAGATGTGACAGAGCAAAAATTAAACAATGCTAACTTTTCAGGACAAATTTCCGCAATAGGAAAATCACAAGCCGTTATTGAATTTAATATGGATGGCACAATTATTACCGCCAACGATAATTTTTTATCCGCACTCGGTTACTCTCTCCCTGAAATTCAAGGACAGCATCATAATTTATTCGTCGAAGCCGATCAAAAAACGAGCCTTGAATATCAACAGTTTTGGCAAAAACTTAATCGCGGTGAATTTGATACAGGTGAATATCTTCGTATAGGAAAAGGCGGCCGAGAAGTCTGGATTCAAGCCTCGTACAACCCCATATTAGATTTGAACGGTAATACATTAAAAGTAGTTAAATACGCGACTGATATAACAGGAAGAAAACAGGCTATTGCTCAAATTAAAGAAACACTAATGACATTGTCTGAAGGTGACTTAACGCAATATATTGAAACAGATCTGTTTGGTGAGTTTAATATTATTGGCACCTCTATTAATGAGTTTATTGATGTCTTGAGTAATATGGTAGGGGATATTCGTAATGCATCAACGAATGTTTTTGATTCAGCACGCGAACTTGCTGAAGGCAATAATGAACTCAGTCACAGAACAGAATCACAAGCCTCTAGCCTTGAAGAAACCGCTTCAGCTATGGAAGAGTTAACCAGTACGGTTCAGCAAAATGCGGAAAACACATCGGAAGCAAGTAAGTTGTCTGCTTCTGTTATGAGTAAAGCGACCAATGGTGGCGCGGTTGTGAAAAATGCGATTACAGCGATGAGTGATATTAATAAGTCGAGTAAAAAAATAGCCGATATTATTAGTGTTATTGATGAAATAGCATTCCAAACAAATTTACTGGCGCTTAATGCGGCGGTAGAAGCTGCGAGAGCTGGTGAACAAGGACGAGGCTTTGCGGTTGTTGCAGCTGAAGTGAGAAACTTAGCGCAACGTTCTGCTGGCGCGGCAAAAGAAATTAAAGGCTTAATTAACGACAGTGTAGAAGCGGTAGGTCAAGGTACAAAATTAGTGGATGAAACCGGAAAAACGTTTACTGAGCTTGTTAATGCTATTGAAGAAGTCAGTAAAATGATCAGTGATATTGACAGTGCCGGTAAAGAGCAGTCAGCCGGTATTGGTGAAGTCAGTGTTGCCGTGAGTCAAATGGATGAAATGACACAGCAAAATGCTGCATTAGTAGAAGAAGCGGCGGCATCAAGTAAGTCTATGGAAGAGCAGTCTCAATCATTATTAGATCAAGTTTCTTTTTTTAATAACGGAGAAGAAGCCGAAGAATCTGCTTTAGTACAAAGGCATGCAGCGGTTCAACGACCAAATCGTTCTATCCCAAAAAGAAATACCCCTGTTAAGCGACAATCAAATTTTAGTCCCGCAGTAGTACCTTCGCCAAAAAGAAGACCTAAACGCCCAGCAACAACCGTTGATCAAGAGTGGGAAGAGTTTTAAGTCTAAAAGAGTAATAGGCTCGTTAGGTAAGGTTAATAAAGGTTAAAGGAGGGGAAGGATGACTGCAGTAAAAGGGAATATAAAAAGTACACTAAGTCATCCAAAAAAATCGAGTGTTAACTCACTGATTAATCGAGACAAAACAATGCAATTGGCAGATAGTGATTTTAAATTTATTTGTCAATTTGTTTATGAAAATACCGGAATAGTGCTTAATGATAATAAAAGAGAGATGTTATACCGCCGATTAACACGCATTGTTAGAGAAAAAAAATTGAATTCTTTTACTGATTATTGCAATTTGTTGAGGGAGCGAACAGAGCAAGAAAAAGATTTTTTTATTAATGCAATAACAACTAACTTAACAAGTTTTTTTAGAGAAAATCATCACTTCGAATATTTAATGAATGAAGAGATTCCTGCATTAATGAAAAGTAAAGTATCAAACCCTAACGGTAAAAAACGTTTAAGGGTCTGGTCTTCTGCGAGTTCAACAGGAGAAGAGCCTTACAGTATTGCTATTACCTTACTTGAAGCAATGAAAAAAGATTTACCTCTATGGGATATAAAGATTTTAGCCACTGATATTGATAGTGATGTATTAGCGAAGGGAAAATCAGGTGTTTATGATCTTAATCGTATTGAAGACATCCCCAAAAAAATTAAACAAACGTATTTCTTTCAAGGAGTAGGAACCAGTAAAAAAAGTGTCAAAGTACATGACAAGCTAAAAAATATGATCACCTTTAAACAATTAAATTTATTACATGATTGGCCAATGACAGGACCTTTTGACGTGATATTTTGTCGAAATGTTATTATTTATTTTGATAAAAAAACGCAACAAGATCTCTTTGAGCGTTATTACGAAATGCTAGCACCAGGAGGATTACTCTTTCTAGGGCATAGTGAGAATTTAGGTAGCTATCAAAAGTATTTTAGTAATGTTGGTAGAACCATTTTCAGAAAGCCATTTTAAGTAGTTAATACTATTGGATCGAGGATATTTTTTTGCAAAGACATGACCACCCACTTTTATCTAAATATATGATGCAATGTTTACCTGAATTTACACAAATAAATCATTATTGGGATAAACAACGAGACATGGTAATTGCTAAGATTTTACCGGGTGAATTCTATATGACGACCGAAAATGTGGCTATTGCTACGACATTAGGTTCATGCATTTCAGCCTGTATCTGGGATGAACAGAGTCATATAGGTGGAATGAACCATTTTATGCTACCTATTACTGATAAAGAGGCTCACGAAGTTAACTGGGGTCAAAGAGACAAAACAGCTGATGCTACTCGCTATGGTAATTTTGCCATGGAACATTTAATTAATATTATTTTGAGGTCGGGTGGGCGAAGAGCAAATTTAAGAGCTAAGTTATTTGGTGGCGCTAAAGTTCTTAATCAAATGTCTAATGTTGGACAAAAAAATATTGATTTTGCCTTAGCCTATTTAAAACAAGAAAATATTACGATTGAAAGTTGTGATATTGGTGACATATTTCCTCGAAAAGTTATC
>Ga0308012_10001809_pt1 | contig 11167 bp, 5 predicted proteins | sample Neamet179_FD_203133 | JGI IMG/M metagenome (GOLD analysis project Ga0308012, IMG submission 203133) | Marine microbial communities from water near the shore, Antarctic Ocean - #179 | ecosystem: Environmental > Aquatic > Marine > Unclassified | place: Southern Ocean | collected 2014-07-25 | reverse complement strand
AGTGGTAAGAAGGTGGACGGGCACGTAATTGAAGAAGATTCAAAAGGCCAGGCATTAGTTAATTTTGTACGTATGCCTACGTACACCAGCACTAACGGTAACCCATTAGTACGGCAAGGAGACAACCAGCTAGTGACTACTCACTCAGCTACTCAATTGAGTGGCCTAACTAGTAGTACTGGTTTCAAGACTGTGATGAAGGCCGTACAAGGGGAGAACAGAAGGAACAGTGGTATGTCTGCTGTACCTAGTACCCGAATCCCGGAGTACTACGCTAAGACCTCCAGTAGATTAGGTAAGGAACTACAACGCTTTGTTGCCAAACTTAACTCGCAGAAGTTGCGTAGAAATAAGCAATGGGATCTCATGCAGAAGATGCGCGAAGGTGATCGTATTGAGGCTTTAAAGATTCTTGGTTGGAGACAGCCAACTGTTGACCCAGATACAGGCGAGGCTACTTTCCCTGAATTACATGCCGAAGAAGCTAAATCAGCCCACGGCAAAAACCAAGGCATAGAGCGTGGTTACGACGCTATGCTGGATCATGATAATGAGTATACTGCCGGGAGAGCTGATGTAGAATCTGAGATAGCTTACCGAACTGCTGAGCAAAGCGATATAGAATTGGATAGTCGTAAGATTAGCGGAGAGAATGCACCTCGGCTTAAGAAGTTAAAGTCGATCTTAGCCAACTTATCGGCACAACTTGAAGGGTACAAGAACGGAGATACTTATCTACAGCATAAGGTAATATCTAACGGGCGTACTAATGAGGACACAGGGTCTATATCTACCCAGCGTGATAAGGGACACCGTAATGGTTTAAGCTTGGTATCTGCTATAGAGACTATTGATCTAAAGGAAGAACGCCATGTTAAAGCTGCGGTGTATTCCTTGATTGAGCCCCTCGGTTTGAATAAGGCAGAGGTACGTAAAAGACCCTTAGAGGTTCTAGCTACCATCATGGATGAGAAGGGCAACTTTGTTGATCCAGTGATGGCTAAAGGTATTGCCGCTATCAAAGCAAGTCAAACCAAAGACGGTACGTTTGTGGCTGCGGATATTACTGCAGCAGTTGAGATAGGCGGAGAAGGCCCTCATACATTAGGTGGCATGATGCTCCTAGCCGCTTGGAGCACAGCTTTGCAGACAGAGGGTGAGACATCCTTCGTATCCGAAGGTTACACTGAGATTGACGGCACAACTAACGGTGTCATAGCATCTATGCGTCAAGCAGTCGGGGGTTTCATCGAGAGAGAGATCCTTACTAAGGATAAGCTTAGCCCTACAGGTCGTATTCGTCAGCTACTTAATGCAGGTGGGATATTCTTTAAGGGACAGAAGTATACTCAGACAGCTGCCTTCCTTGAGAAGAATGCGGATGCCTACCAGAGTTTAGGTGAGTTTGCCTCTACAATGTTAGCAGTGGCTTCTCAACGTTTAGGTAGAAAGAGGTTGGGTACACCTGACATTAGTCTTTATGAAGCACGCAAGACAGCACGGGAGAACCTATCTGCTGCGAATGCTTTAGATAATAAACTAAGGGCTGCGGGCACTACTGATGTTAATGCACGGAATAAACTTGAAGTAATGCAACAGGCGAAAGATGAGGCAGACGTTGATTACGGAGTGGATGTATTTGAAACCACTATGCCTAACTTTGCTGTCGGTGACGGCGAGCACGGAAGAGTATCCAATGCTATACGTAAGTTGATGAAGTCAGTTGTTATGCCTGGGGGTTACCAAGCAGGTGACAGAGCTTTATCTAACTCACTGTTCAATGCATGGTTACAAGAGATGTATTCAGAGAGTGCTGCTAAGGTGTCTGGAAGTGCAACCGGGCCGTATGACTTTGCTGCTATCAATACTACCTTAGAGAGGGCAGGTATTGGTTACCGTGTTACAGCCGATAACGCTAAGCAACGCTTCGCTCCTGAGGACACCAAACGACTTAAGGGCATCTATGCCAGTTCGTTGGGTAAGACCATTACAGACGCTTACAGAGAGACTATGGGCGGCTTCACGCATAACATGCAAACCCTCAACGCTGTATTCGCCGCACAAGGTATCTTAGGTGCTGCGATATTGGAACAGCATTTTGCGGTACTACAAGCCAAGCAACCTAAAGGAGCTATGTTAAGTAAAGCCCAGAAGGATGCCGAGCGTAAACGTGTGCATGCTGAGTATGGCGACTTCGTAGGCTTTAAGTCTTTCCGTGCTGAGGGATTCGCTGATTCACACTCCATCGTTAAAGAAGAGCGTAAGGTGGTAAATGAAGACGAAAGTGCTGAGTTTGGTGGGCACGTATACCTACCCTTAGCTGATAAGAGTCTGGAGACTACAGTCCACACTGAAGTAGACGGTAAGCCAGTGACTGACGTACGCAAGACCAAGAGTATGACTAGTCGCCTAGAAGAATGGGTACCCTCAGCTGAAATGGGAGTAGCAGGTGCTGTTGGTATGGTTATTCATATGGACGGGATGGTTCAAGCACTGTCCGCCTATATGGATGGAGATAATGACGCACTCAATATATACGACGCAAACATTACAGGTATCCTGCGTGCGGCTGCCCGGGGCAAGGTAACTAACCAAGCCTTCGAGATAGTTATGCAGGAATTCTCTGTGTGGGATGGTGCTGTTGATCAGATGCAGAAACTGCAGGAACGCTACCATGCGGTAGTACCTAAGGACTCTGATATAGACATTGCTGCTAAAGGTAAGTTCAATACCTACCTTAGCCGCGAAGTGGAGCTTGCTGATGGAACAACCACTGGTAACCGGCATGCACCCACATACATAAGGGCAGACGGTAAAGCGGACACTTTTACAAGTATTACTGAATTCTTTACTTACGCTCAGGCGCAGCGTGTTGAAGGTAACCTCCAGAGAGGGGCCGTTACCAGGTTAGTAAAATCATCTGATAACCACGCCGGCGAAGGTACTGCGCATATTTTGGATAACGCTACCGATACTGATGTGCAAGGTTCATCCAGTGAGCGTATTGATATACGAGACTTTGAAGCTGCTCTGAAGACCTCAGCTACTGTGGATAGAGTTAGTTCTTTATTCGCGCAGTACGCAGGCAGAAGTAACACTAAAGATAGCCGTGCTCACATTGAACGGCTTACTACGATGATGAATAACCACATTTTACCGATGGTTAGACGTAGCAGTAATTATACCGTGAGCGTTGACTCAGACCCTTCTAAGCCATCTGGCGGTGCAGTGTATAAGGGTGTAGATGTCTACATACGTGAGAGTGACACGACTGAACGTTTGTTTGGTTCTGACATGAGCGATGCGGAAGTACTAACCCATGAGTTCTTACACCCTGTTATCAAGGCTGGACTAAAGGGTAGTGCTAGGGCGATTGCACAGCTGCGCGTTATAATGAAAGCTGCTGAGAATTCTCCAGACTTTAATGTAGGGATATTCCTTGAGGGGAATGACTCACCTTCTGCTGAGGATAAGCGTCGGGCTGAAGCATTGTATAACCATGTAATGAGCAATGAGCAAGAGTTCATGACCTTTGGTTTATCTAATGAGAGAGTCCAGGCAGCATTGAAGCTGGTAACTGTTCCGCCTAAGATAGTTAAGAAAGGCATCCTAGGACATATGGTAGAAATGCTTTCTGGCTTCTTTGATGATTTAACCGGACAGTTAGCTGGACGTACTACATCTACTGATGCAGCTACTAGCCTGGACGATGTGATTAATAGCTTTGATGCTACTACTCGTATCCACTCAGCTAGGCGTATTGCAGGGCTCGCCTCTACCATAGTGGAGAGTGCGGCAGTAACTGGTGCAGCTAACCTCATAGAAAGAGGTTCGGGTGCAATATCGAATGCCATAACAGAGAAGATTTCTGAGCCACTAGATCGCTGGCAGGCTAACCTACCTTACTCTGCTGATACTAGAAATGCTGGAGGTGTTCCACGTAAAAGGGATCAACTTGCTCAGATAGCCGCAACACCAATACGTCTGACTAAAGAAGGTTTCCAAGCGGAGACTGCAAGACTGGTACGTGAGAAGCTCGCTAATAAGCATGATGCTATAAGTTCGGCTGTCAGAGAGGTCATAGGTGAAGGGGATATTGTTGTACCTCTACATGAGATGCTAGGGCGGGTTAACCAAGAAGTGGAGTCTGATTCGTTGATTCGCTCAGAGATCGTAGGTGAGCGTGTTAGTAGTGCCTTTAAGAAGCCACTTACTCCAAGCGAGCAGAGGATGTTAGCAGATACTGCATTACGCACGGATCTGAAAGCGCTTCTAGGTTCCTTCGCTAACCTACCTACGCTACTTAGAGATAGTGATGCACGTAGAGCGGCCATGACTGCTGCCGTCAATAGCCTTACTCCTGGTACTGATCTTGACTGGGTTATTGGTCAGGCACAGAACCTAGGTAGTGTACTTGCGGGCCAGAATCCAACGATACCTAACGGTAACTTGAATGCACATAACATTGCCTCTGGTTTCTTATCCGCTAATACCTCGCGTAAGGACCTAAGGAATACAGATGCCATTGATCAACTCAAGACTCTGTATGCGCTAGACAACTTAACTGAGCAAGAGCGCGTTGCCCTGGCTAAGATGATAGAGACAGAAGGTCCCGGTGTGAAGGAGATGCTTGTAGTGGATTCAGTTAATCACGAGGGTACTCTGGAACATGTCTTAAAAGGTGACAAGTCTGCTGTTGAAGCAGGGCAGGTTATCTCTAAGAGTAACAACCGTACCAGCGTGATAATTGCACCTACACGGGATCAAGTTAAACTTAAGGCTCAAGGTTGGGTTAAGGGTATAGGGCAGGGTTCTGGACAGAGTTTGTACAGTAAGCCAAGTACTGGCGGTGAATACCAGAAGGGTATGATCAGCTTAGGCGACTCATCTCTTGAAGGTGCGATGGTTAAAGAAGGGGATCGCGTAGATGGGGATTACCTTAGACCAGTAATGAAGAAAGGTAGGCTTGTTGGTTACCGAAAGGTAATGGACAGAGCAACTAGAGAACGTGAAGCCAGTGAGAATATAGGCGCCACAGAGAGTCTAGGTAATCATGCAGGTCGTGTTATTCGTTTAGCTAAAGGTGACTTCCATAACGCTAAGATCCTGGACTACATCCTAGAAGACTTCACTGAGAACTCTGCTGATACTGATGCTTGGATTGCAATAACTACCTCATCTAAAGATCGCCAGGTACGTGAGTTTGCCCAGGTAATGTCTCGTGAGATGCGCGCTGAAGTACGTAGGACCTGGCCTGACGGGAAACTATACATGCGTAGGGAGCAGTTAAATCTACTCATTGGTTTCCGTAAGCTATCTCTAGTGGACGTGGCAAACAGCGCTTCGCAGAAGTACTTCGATAGGGAGATGCCTGTACTTATCTCCGCCTCTCTTAAGCTAACTGGAGATATCTGGCAGGGCATTGTAGGTGAAGCTAAGAGACGTACTGTAATCTTTACACCTGAAGTTGTTATCGGTAATGGTATCTCTAACGCGATGCTGTCTAAGGTATCAGGTATGTCAGTAGGGGAGATAGTTAGAGGACAGAAAGAGGGTCTAGCCGCTATCCGTGCTTATACACAGTTCCAGAAAGAGAAGGCTAGGTTAGTTCTTGCTATTGAGATGAAGGATAATGTTGCTGCTAACACTCATGCACTTAAGCGCGTAGTTCAGCTGATGGAAGCTTCTGGCGCACACAACATGGTTGAAGCAGGTATGTATCAAACCATCGTAGAGGATATTGATATCTCTGCTAATGGTGCTGCTAGCCCTTTAGGGGCTGTACTACAGAGTGTATTACCACAGTCGTTTAACGACCAGGTTGAGACTCAGTGGCAGAAGACTCCTGATGTTGTTAAGCAGGGACTTGGCGTAGTAATGCTTACGCCTGATACTAAGCTAGGTAAGATGGTGCAGGAAGCTACGGCACAATCTGACTTTGTTGCTAGGTATGCTTTGATTCAACACATGATGAAGGAAGGTTCTACTGAAGCGGAAGCTATGCAAGCTGCCCGAGAGATCTTCGTAGACTACAGCCCTAACTCGTCTAGAGAGCTACAGTACATAAATGACTCTGGTTTATATATGTACACTAAGTTCTTATTCAGAATCCAGCGTGTGATCATGAGAGCCTTCCGTGAGAACCCACAAGGCTTGTTGGCTATGGAAGCTGCACAGTTCGTACTCGGGGATGCTCCTGATGCTGTGAACTCTAGCTTCGTGTTCGGTGTGTCGATATTCGGTAGCGGTAGGTCGCTAACTCCGGTAGACGCCGCTGATACGCTATTAGAGCTTCCGCTATGGACTGTTATAAAGGGCTTGTTAGGAATGGATTAAATAAATAAAAAACCCCACCGTAATTGGTGGGGTTCAATTTACTACTTCTTCTTCGGCTCTTCTTCTTCACTAACTAAAAGTATAAAGATACAGAAAGCTAATGCTAGGAACAGTACGGGGCGAGGGTATATAATTATCCCTGCTACAAGTACTGCAGCTCCAAAAGAAGCTAACTTCTTAGTCACTAGTCTTCTCCGAAATTAAACGGATTGCTAGCAGCGGGTGCTTCACTATTGCCTGAGTTTACGATCTTCGCAGTCTCAGTGCTAAAAGCAGCTTTATCTACTACGCCGGCTTCAGCCTTTACAGCAGATATTACTTCTTCATTACTAGAAGCTGTAGTAGCAACAAATGGATTGTCGCCTGCAGCTTTAGAGGCAGGGGCAGGATCCTCTACGGGATCTTCAGCTTTAGCTACTTCTTTGGGAGCCTGTACTTCAACCTTATCGGCTGGTTTCTTATTAGGCCCTCGTTTCTTACGTGTTGCAGGCACTGGCTTACCTACGCCAGATTCTACAATTAACGTTAGACCATCTTTAGTGATAGCTGACTTAACTGTTTCCGAATCGAACGTATGTCCTTGATCGGATAAGTAATGCAGGGCTATCTCTACTACCTGGGCAGCCGTGAAGTTCACAGTTACCGTAGACGATAGGATAAAGGGAGGTGGTGCCGCTTTATCAATCTCTTGGTCGGTCATAATATTTCCTATTTATGTTGTACTCAGAATCCATCCGAGGTAATCTTAACTAGATGGTTTCCTCGTAGTGAGTGATGTAGGGTTGGTTACCTGAACGATAGTAAGCCCGGCCTTGAAGGATTGGCCGGGCCCTATTTACTATCTAGCTAGGCGCACCAAAGTTATGCAGCGTCTCCGCACTAGCGGCTACACCTGCAGGAACTCCAGAGGCACCAGCAACTGGCTTATAGGCGTCATAATCTTTGCCTGTATTCAGCTGCTCCCACTTGTCTAGTTCTGCAGCATTCTCTGCGGCAATTCCCCCATTAAACTCTACGGCAGTACGTCGATCTGAGATATTACCAGCAACGCCAAACTCTAGCGTAGTCTTTCTCTCAGCCAACTTAGCCCATTCGGGTCTACCATTAGCGTCCGTCTTACCAGTTAAAGCATTCTTGTTACTTATCTTACGTTGTAAGCCTAGAAGTAATTTCTTACCTACTAAGTCAGTAACCATCTGTACTTTGGTATCCACGTCCTTACGCGTATTGAAGTCGAATACTTTAACGATCTTCTCTTGCACGGATGGGAATACATCTCCGATAGTTTTACCTTCACAGGCTGCGCCAACCATATGCGCCATAGGGACATAAGACCAAAGTAATTCTTCTTTCTTAGTCTTTGAGTTCATTGCAGTTGTCTTGCCTGAGGCTAGTACAGTGCTCTGAATCTTATGGTTATAGCCGGAGCCTAATTCAAACTCAAGTACTAAGTCTGTGTTGGCTGAGTTGCGCGTATTCACAATGAAATACGCTGCGGTGATGCTAGCTTCATGTAGTGCCGAAGCTGGTGGGCCAGGCTGACGTACAGAGGATGCTAGTTGTTTGGTTGCTGTATCTGCTACAGCGAAAGGGTTGTTACTCATATGAGTCTCCTATAGTTAAATTAAATGGTTTGGTTAATCACCGTACACGGTAGTAAAGCGATCAAAGACCTTCTGTAAGTCGTTGTCGATAAACCGTACGCCTGCAGGCCATAGATCTGCTATGGTTCTTAGAGCGTGGGTGTGTATAGTGTCCTTCGTGTGGGCAACTTGAAATACAAATCGTTCCCCGGTGAACTCCATAGACTCTTCCGTTCCTAGAAATTCATGATCCTGAGCATACTCTCCTTCTAGCTTCTTCAGGCTCATACTCATAGAGTGCATTACAATACTAAATAAGCCCTCTAATCCTTGCTTACCCACCTGTCCTTGTAGGGGGCATTTATAGATAAAATCTCCTGCTTCATCTTGCTTGCAGTTAAGGTGTCCCATAATAACTACTTGAGCATTAGCTGCCGTAGCTTCAGCAACAATGTCTGAAACCAGTGTAGCGTATCTGCCCCAACCACCCATACCATCTACTTCGCCTGCTTTGGTAACAGAAATGTAGTTAGTATCGGAGATAACTTCTCCAGCGGCATTCATTACATACTTAGGTTTACTTGTGTTAATAAATCTACGGGTAAACTCACTCATAGCTACCGTAAGGGTATCTAATACTATGAGGTCAAAACTACCACTAGCTGCTGCTTGTCTAATAATACTAGGAAGCAGTGTAGGGCACTGAGCATGAAAGTTAGTAAAGCCTGTGTCACCTATCCAAGGCAGTGGTTTATTGTCTGCATTAATATGGATAGTTCGCTTAGCTAATTCTGGGTTAATGTTACGTAAGCTTGAAGACTTACCGCCACCAGGCTGACTTAGTAACAGGATAGGGGGTCGTGTATTCTTCATAGTCTACTCCGCGTAGTTAGGGTTACATCCATATTAAAGCTGCTAGTAAGCTGTGCAATACAATCTGCGTCTGACATGCCTTCGCTAAGCTCATCAATAATGGCTTCTAGCTGTTCGTTGGTTTCGACTAACTCATCAATAAGTGCCTGAACATCCGGGTGTATGTATCTAAGTACTATCCCTTCACCAGTCACGCGGGGGATACCTACTTCTACGTACTCTTCTCCTTTTGCTTCGCCTAAGTCTAGTTTCATCTGTCCATTAGCTTCTGCTAATATCTGGTCTAGTAAACTAAGGGCTGGCTCTTCTTCTTGTTCGCCTACCACCGCCCTAATAATGTTGGCAAACGTTGTAACTTCTGTCTCTGACATACGTTATTCCTCTAGTTTCTTTGCAAGACTCTTAGCTACAGTTGCAAATATGGTTGATTTAATCTCACTCTCGGGTAGAGGTGTCTGCAGTTTTTTATTAAGTGCTAGTACAGCATTTTCGATTGGCTCCTGGGCTAAGTTAGCGTCCACTAAAATCAACGCGTATTTAAGGAGTGTGTTATTTCTAGGTGCTCCCTTGTCTACATCCCTCACCATCCATCGTTCCACATGAGACAAGTCACCCATAGCTACAGTGTTCCTACGTAAACGTACGGAAGCTTCTGTGTCTGGGATAAAGTCTAATACAGGAAGTAATTTACCTTCGTTATAGTGCGGTGTAGAGTTATACCCTAACCATTTCCTAGAACGTTGGTTTGTTACTTCATCTAATGGAATTGGGAGCCAATCGAATACATTAGTCATAAACTTAGCAAATACCTCTTCAGGTAATTTTAAGATATGGCTCGTAGGCATAACAATTCTGTACCGGTTATATTCCGGTGTACTACTTTTGGATTCATACATCATGTACGAATATTCTTTCAGTAACTCCATAGCCGCCTTCATAGGCACGTTACTAGTTGATGCAGAGTTGTCTACGTCTAAGGCTATTAAATTAAACCCTGACTTAACGTTCTCTCCGCACCTGTGACCAGCTTCTAGCCAATGGGTTACCCAATGTACTCCTTGTTCTGTAAGCACCGTACCTAGCTGATTCCAAGGGCATGTGCCATTCTTATAATTGTAGGCATCATGGTCTCCCTTCGATAAGCGCATCTTGTTTAAGTCCGTGGCTTCAATACCTTCCCCTTTCAGGAACGTTATTCCGTTACGCTGTTCTTGATTAATGATAATACTATTTGAATACCCGTACTCTGAAGCAAGCTTAAGCATTTCTTCTCTAGCTGCAGCAGTTCCTTTAAACCAAGGCAGCTGAGACACCAGTGCTGACATCGTAAGCTCTTCTGGCTGCTCAGCTAAGTATTCAGCTAAACGTGCGTGTAGCGGGATCGTATAGACGATACGGGCTATATGCTCTCCACCTTCCTCTGCCATTTTCATAGCTGCTTGTAGGTGTGAGATAGTAACCTTGCTATCACCGTCATAAGTCGCATATAAGCCAGCAGCCTTTATCACCTTCATGTAACGATGAGTGAGCTCAGCTCTAAGGATCTTATCCTTTACAGCAACAGCTCTAGCCTCGCAGTGATTCTGATACTCTAATAGGTATAGGCTCTCGGCTACGTCCATATAAATTACTTTGTCCTGGTTAGTAGGACTAATCATCTTGGATATAGCATCTGTATAAGTCTTAACTGCTGCAGGATCTCCTGTAGTGTTGTAATTGTGTAACCGCTCCGCTGCTGTCAGGATTGTCTTCTCAGAGTCTCGTGTGAAAGCAAAAAACGATCTACGCGCTAAACCACCCTCTAAATTACGGGTTAAGTCTGCGTGAATGTTTGGCTTATCTAATTCACTTCCAGTACCAAATAGAAGCATGTTAGTAGGTACATTACCTATTCCATCAATATGTCTCGGGGTATCTGAAGAGTGCTTAATAAGCTTCTGCTTCAATTGACCTACGTCGTAAGTCTTGATCATGTCTTGCATAAGCTCTGCGTTAGATCCATCTACAGCAAAGTATTCGTCCACTATGAAGTTCAAACTCCCATAGGGTACTTGTACAAGTGCTGATCGGCATTGCTTGAATGCTGGGCTGGTACCTTCCTCGAAGTAGAGATAAGGCGTGCCTAAGGACTCAACGGATTTACGTATAGCAACTTCCTCTATTTCAGGAGTTGTTTGATTAACGTTAGCTTTAAAGTTGGATTCGTGAAGGATTAAATTCTCACGCTTCTCTTTCCAGAGTTTATGGAACTGTTCTGTTAATGGCTTGAGAATTACATTCTCAAAGGTACCTGTTAGTACACCTTTACCTTGCCCTGTAGGGAGTAAACCCATAGCAAAGATATTTAAGGGTACTGGGCGGTTACCTGGCAGCAC